>Ga0209335_10000240_pt1 | contig 63560 bp, 54 predicted proteins | sample COG_09_FD_184753 | JGI IMG/M metagenome (GOLD analysis project Ga0209335, IMG submission 184753) | Pelagic Microbial community sample from North Sea - COGITO 998_met_09 (SPAdes) (version 2) | ecosystem: Environmental > Aquatic > Marine > Neritic zone/Coastal water | place: Helgoland, sampling...
GCAATTGTCGCGCAGCATACTTTGCACGTTAATCTTACTGTTCGCATCTCATCCCTCTTACCTAATTGGGCTGCGCCCAATGGCGGAGAGGGAGGGATTCGAACCCTCGGTGGAGTTACCCCCACACATCCTTTCCAGGGATGCACAATCGGCCACTCTGTCACCTCTCCTTAGGAAGGCGTTGAACAAATTAACCGCAGCTCTGAGGTCAATAGAATTCGGACTTTAGCCCATTATTTGCTTAAATAGCCCAGAGGCTCATATGCGAAACATGGGCGGTCGAATATCGCTACCAACACACATCCAATGCAGGAATAGAAGCCGACAACCCAGCTTAGAGATGCACGCGTTTGGCCTATTTTTTTTTACCACAGATGCGCGTCAGCTCAGTTTTATCGCTTTTAAACTTTCAAACTGGCTGAATCACGATTGATATCCTCTAAAATGATTTGGCTCTATCGATTACTGTATTTCCCCGCCTTATTGGTGGTGCTGCCCTACTACGCTTGGCGCATGTGGCGGCGTGGCGGTTACGCAAAAGACTTCCAGCATCGGCTCGGAAGGTTCCGGCGACTCAGCCCACCCGCCCCGAACAAGCAACGAATTTGGCTGCAAGCAGTCAGCGTCGGCGAAATACTAGCAATTGGCCCACTGATCCAAGCCTTACACGCAGACAATACTATTGAAATCGTACTGACCACGACTACCAGCACCGGATACGCCGAGGCCAGAAAACGCTACAAAGATCACGTCTATAGCATTGGCATATTCCCACTCGATTTCTGGCTATTTTCACGGCTAGCGTGGCAACGAATCCAGCCGGACGTAATTATTATGACTGAGAGCGAACTCTGGCCTGAGCACTTGCATCGAGCCCGTTACAACGGCATCCCCACATTCTTGATCAATGCTCGTATCTCAAATAGAAGTTTTAAGCGTTATCAAAAAGTGCCCAGGCTCGCAAAACGCCTACTACAAAAGCTGGACTACATCTTCGCAGCCAGCGATCTAGACCAAGCTCGTCTCATTGAACTGGGTGCCAATGTAGACACTACCGAATCCACTGGCAGTATCAAATTTGACGTATCAATTGGAGCGCAACTCGAACAGGCTACCCATACGGCGCTCTGCGAAGAACTTGGATTTGGACATCAACCCGAGCAAGAGCCCCCGTTCATCTTACTCGGATCTTCGACTTGGCCAGGCGAAGAAGCGGCTCTCCTGCGCATCCAAGCGAGTGTGATTGCGACAGGTACCGATTGCCGTCTACTTTTAGTACCTCGCCACGCAGAGCGTGGTGGGGAAATCATACACTTACTTAAACAGCAACCGCTCACTTGGCATCAACGCTCACAAAACACTGCGACACCGAACAGCGTCAGTATTCAGCTGGCCGATACAACCGGTGAGCTTGCTCGCCTCACGCAAGTGGCTGACCTAGCCTTTATTGGCAAAAGCCTTGAGCCAAATATAGGCGGGCAAACACCGATCGAAGCAGCTGGGATCGGCATTCCGATTTTAATGGGGCCACACATGACGAATTTTAAAGCCGTAGCAAAATCCTTAGTGCAAAGTGGTGCAGCGCTCTACGCAACCGACGAAAACCACCTTAAAGCACTGGTCCTTGATCTAGTCAAAGACTCGACGGCACGAGCTGCAATGTCACAAGCGGGCAGAGATTGGCACGCAGAGAATAAAGGCAGTAGCTCGCGGATCGCTCAATCGATCCTAGCCGCGCTAGATTAAGAAGTTGCTAGGCATCTTCGGAAACTTCGTATTGCTCCATGTCAGGCGGCACCGCGCCCAAGGCTTCTTCCATTGTGGTCAAGCCCTCCTTGACCTTCAGCATACAGTCTTGGTGTAAAGTCTTCATTCCATTGCGCATCGCAATTCGCTTGAGCACAACCGCCTCTTCTTCCGAATTGATCGCTTGGACAAGCTCTTCACTGGTCGCCATCAATTCGTGAATCCCGACACGGCCTTTATAGCCGTTACCGCCGCAACTCGGACAGCCATCTTCGCTCGCATGCGGAACTTTTCCAGCCCAGCCTAAAGCACGCTCCATAATCGCAGCTTCGTTACCAGTCTGGAGATGGACTTGCTTACACGACTTACAGACACGTCGCATCAACCGTTGGGCACACACGCACACTAAAGAAGCTGAAATCATAAACGGCTCCACGCCCATCTCAGTCAGTCGAGACACAGTCGTCGGTGCATCATTGGTATGCAAGGTGCTGAAAAGCATATGGCCAGTAAGTGCGGCTTCAACAGCGATGGCAGCTGTTTCCTTATCACGAATTTCGCCAACCAAAATAACATCTGGATCTTGACGAAGGAATGCGCGTAGCGCAGTCGCAAAAGTAAGACCGATCTTACGCTGCATCTGCATCTGCAATAGCCCAGGCAAAGTATACTCGATCGGATCTTCCGCGGTGCGAATACAGACATCGACCTTATTAATTTCATTCAGCGCAGAATAGAGCGTCATCGACTTACCAGAACCAGTCGGGCCACAGTGTAAGACCATACCATAGGGAAGCGTGATCAATTCTCTATAACGGCTGAGATTCTCTTCGGAAAATCCCAAATCAGGCAGCGGCAAGGTGCTTTTTTGCTTATCCAGGATACGCATGACCACACCTTCACCATAATTCAGTGGTGCTGTCGCTACACGTAAATCCACGTCGATGCCTTTTTTGTTAAATTGTTTAAACTGTATACGCCCATCCTGCGGCAATCGCTTTTCAGCAATATCGAGCTCAGCCATTACCTTTAAACGAGCCAGCAGTGCACCCGACGCCGCAGGCGGCATTGAAAGTTGATGCTTCAAAATACCATCGATACGGACACGCACTCGTGTCTCCGTCTCAAAAGGTTCAATATGAATATCACTGGCGCCAGCAAAATAAGCCTCTTCAATGATACGATTACCCAGCTTAATAATCGGCGCAGACTCTTCGTCTGATAAGTCATCTTCCAAGTTTTCATCGCTGGCAAAATCCATACCGAGCGCTTCGACCACATCACCAAAACCCACGGCCTGTCGCTCTTCTTCATCACCGCGCAATGCATCATTAATTGCACCTTCGAGCCCAAGAAGTACCGAGACAGGCATTCCAGCCATCTCTTTCACTTTGTTAATCGTCTCGAGATCAAACGGATTACTCACGGCGACGATGATACAATCACCGGCAAACCCGAGCGGCATAACGCTATTTTCACGGCAAAAATCCTGCTCTAATTTCGAAAACGTCGCCTCATTGACCAGACAATTTTTTACGTTAATCGGCGGCATATCGAATGCTTGGGCCTTTGCAACTAAGACCTGAAAGGGGGAAATTTTATACTCTTCAAATAACAGCGATTCCAGAGCCAAACCTGAAAAATCCTCATCCGTATCGATAATCGTTTGGCACTGCGCATCCGACAGATGCCCCATCTTGAGCAAATTTTTAACGATCGAAGCTTGAATACGGGCAAGTGCCATAAGTGTACAGGGTTGGGGTCAGTCAGTGAAAATTCAGTTTTTATAGGGTCGGGGCCTTAAAGATTCGATAGCTTCGGATTGAGCAAGGGCAGTCGTTTTAAATCGTCTTCATTTTCTACGGTTGAACCGAGTCCAAGTCGACGCGCCAAGGCCACCACAGAATCACCTGAAGCTATCAACTCATCCTTAAGTTGCTCAGCTTGAGCTTTTTCAACAAATTTAGTCAGACGGACTTCTGGATCAGTCACTACACTTTCGTCTAGTTCATCCGCCAAGACTTCTCGCCCAATCGGTGCATCTTTACTCGCCTTGACCGCAGCCGATATGACTGTTTGAAGCTGTTGGTAATTCCCCTGCCATTCGAACGCTAAGAGAGCATATACCGCCTCTTGAGTGAATTCTGCGACTCGTGACTTGCCTGTACTATCAGCCAGCAAACGAGCAAAACGATGCGCGTATTGAGCGATGTCGATCGGACGTTTACAAAGCGGCGGCAAGATGCATCCAAGCGAATCTGCCTGCTGTAAGAACTGCATATCCGAGTCTGGGTCCTGCAGCACATAAACAAAAAGGGCATTCTTAGCAGATTCGATTGACTGTAAGATTTTCGCCAAATGAGTTTGCGCCTCGGACACCTGATTTATTGCTGACAAGCAAATCAAAAGAACATCGCTGTGCTCTTCATCCGTAAGCAGTTCATTGAGCTTACTGGTATCTGCAGTGGTGAAGTCTCCAAAAGCAAATTCTTGTATCGGCTTATCCTGATTGCCACGCCACGACGAAATGTCCTTTACGGCGAGGGTTGCATCGCCACCAACAGGTTCAAGAATAAACAGACTCGTGCTATTCTGACTGATATTCCACGCAGCTTGCATAAAGCGTGTTGATGTTGCGCAACCTGCACTAAAGAAACGTGGTTCTTCAGGGCAACCCAGATCATTGTCAACCGCTGGAGCATCATCAGGGCTATGCTCACTATCAAATGCCTCTTTCTCCTCGTCCGTCATCTGCTCTGCAAATTTCGCCACGTGGGCTAAGAATGCTGCTGTATCCAATGGCTTTTCCATCACCAAAGTGACACTCATATTAGCCACCTTGACCAACTCAGGCGTATTCATCAAACCAGAGACTAGAATAAAGGGAAGATTCGGATACAGCTCTCGGGCTTTTCTAAGAAACTCCGCACCATCCATGACAGGCATCTTATAATCTGAGATGACCAGATCGTAAGGTATCTCCTTCAATTGATCAATTGCCCGTTCAGGCCGTGTTGCCATATCGACTCGGTAGTTGTTCTCACGCAGAAGATCGTGAAGCATTTCAGCATAGTTCTCTTCGTCGTCTAAAACTAATATTCGTCCAGCCATAATATCTACTCCATTTAAGACCTGTTGGGCGCCTAAATTTACTTTAATGTTGCCTCAATCACTGCCGTATCTGTGCCAAAAAAGGCGGCAACTTTAGCTTTATCACCCTCGAAAAGAATCGAAGCGGCTCGCACATAATCAACACGTGTATGTGAAAGGCGCGACTCAAAACGAGCCCGTGGTGAAGCTAGCGTAGTGGACTGCAGCGCAGCAGTGACTGCCGAGAGCATCAATACCTCCCCGGGATTGGATTCCATCACTTGCCGCACGGTCACACGTAGTTGCTCGTAATTATTATCCCATGATTGTTTACTAAGAAAATCTCTAGCAGAGGCTTCAAATCGTGACACTGAGGTCAACCCCTTCTCTCGAATAATATCGACGACCATCTGCTGCGCCAAGATCGCAATGTCTAATGCACAATCGCGCAAGGCGGGCACACAAACTTCTGCTGTGCCCATAAGGATGTACAAATCCTCGTCAACTCGCCCTTCATCAAAGAGCGCATCTAAATCTCCATTGGCACAAAATATTGCCCTCGACGGCATCTCGATCGACTCAAATACCCCAGTACATTTTGACAACGCAGTGGCGAGATGCTTTTGCGCATCCGTCATAGACTCAACATCTAACAGCACACAGGTAACTCGCTCTGCTCCTGACAGCTTGGCCTCCTCAAACATCGAGAGCACTTGCTCTGTATCAAACGATCCTGGGCTTAAATAAATAAAGTGCTCTTTCTCACTCTCGTAGAAGTTTCGGATGTCTTCGCAGATTAGACGGAATTGCGTGCCAGGCTCACCAATCAAAGATAAAGTCGATTTGAAATTGCGAAGGCCATAAAGGCGTTCCGCAAAATCAATGGATGCCTGCGACTTGCACGGAAATGAGTTAAAAGAAAATCCACGTGCCTCTGTTTCGACTTCTCCAACTGAAGCACCGGCATGCGAATGGGTATTCTGCTTTAACCGATTCGCCTCATCAATGAGTTCAGCAGTGCGATCCAACAGAGAAAAGATGTTGAGCGGTTTAAGGAAAACTCCGCCGACTCCGCCACTAATCAGCGTACGAATCGTATCATTTTCCATAAAACCAGAAACCATGATCACAGGGACTTTTGGCTTAATTTGCTTAATCACTTCCATGAATTCAGCACCAGTCATCTCCGGCATTCTATGATCAGTCACCACCAGATCAAAATCATTATTTTTAAAAACCTCAACTGCTTCTATTGGATCAGTGAGCGACGTGACAATGTAGTCCGCCTGCTCAAAAATATCCGTCAATAAGCTATTGAAGTCCACATCATCATCTAAAATTAAAACGTTATAAGCCATATTTCTTATTTCTATCTAACGCGCTATTCCTCATCAGCCGCTTCGGCTGCAGCTTTCTCAGCTGCCAATACATCCTCTAAGCACTCAAGACCTCGACTCATCGATGCCATTGAAGTGCCATACCAAACGACTTTACCATTCAACAGTTCTTCCCAGTGCTTCACCACGGGCGCACTTAAATAATAGCAAGTCGCAACCATGTAAGTTTCTTCGACCTTATCGAAAGGTATTGTCGAAGAGGCCCAACAAAGGGAAAGGTCTAGCTCGGTTGAAGGTAGCGAACGCAGCTGAATCTGATTCAAGTCAATGAGGCCGACGCCATACTCCTCGACGATATGATCGAGCAATCGCGCTTCGTCTAACACTTTCAAATCGTATAGCAGCGACGTTAATATCGAAGCATTCTTTAACATCTCAGGCGATCGAATCGCCTCCATAAACTTTTCGTTTGCAGAATCCAAATCTTCACTAGACAACAAGCCTTTATTCACCAAGGACGAACCCAGGAAACGGTTACTACGAAGAATAAGTGCTTTATGTTGCTGCATGAGTCGAAATAACTGTTATCATGCGACATAAAGGAGCAAGACGTCAAGACGTGAGAGTGCTCAATCCAGTTAATCAGTGTAATACCTGGCAGCGGAGTAGATCGAGGCTGACAGTTGAATTTGGCTACAGAAGACGTGCTTGGTGAATTCGACCCAGAAGAATGACAAAGCTCGACAAGCAACGCTAACACGAAAAAGCCCGCGACAACTCGCAGGCTTCTGCTTTAGTCATATCGGCGATCGGTCCTAAACGAACTTCTTGAATAGAAGCGTCGCATTGTGTCCGCCGAATCCAAGGTTATTACAAATCGCTACATTCACTTCTGCTTCACGCATCGTGTTTGGCACACAATCGAGATCACAATCGGGATCAGGTTCTTCGTAATTGATTGTCGGCGGAATCTTACCATCGCGAATCGCAAGGGCACAAACCGCAGATTCAATACCACCCGCAGCGCCGAGCAAGTGCCCGGTCATACCTTTAGTAGAACTGACAGGGATCTTGTATGCATGATCACCCAGCGCTTTCTTTACCGCACCAGTCTCGAACTTATCATTATATGGAGTCGAAGTGCCGTGGGCATTAATATAATCAACATCTTCCGCTTGCAGGCCCGCTTGCTTAATCACCTTGGAGATAGCAAACGACAGTGCCTTACCTTCTGGATCGGGAGACGTGATGTGATACGCATCACAAGTCGCACCATATCCAGCAATTTCACAGTAGATCGTCGCGCCGCGTGCTTGCGCATGCTCCAACGTCTCCATAATTAAGACTCCAGCGCCTTCCCCCATCACAAAACCATCACGACCTTTGTCAAAAGGACGACTAGCTCGTGTAGGCTCGTCGTTAGAATTTGTACTCATCGCTTTCATCGAACAAAACCCAGCGTAACCGAGTTCCGTGACGGCAGCCTCACTACCTCCAGCGATCATTACGTCGACATCATTGTCGCGTAACATACGGAATGACTCGCCGATACTGTGCGTACCAGAAGCACAGGCACTGACGATGCCGTAATTGGGACCACGAGCACCGACCTCAATCGCAACTACACCACTAGCGATATTTGCGATTAAAGAAGGAATCATGAATGGAGAAACCTTGCGCGGCCCCATTTCAAAGAGACGACGGCTTTGCGTCTGAGTCGTCAACATTCCACCAATACCAGAGCCAATCAGCACACCAAAACGGTCCGCATCCAGCTTTGTGGGATCGATGCCAGCATCGTCTAATGCAAGCCTAGACGAAGCGACCGCGAACTGAGTAAAGCGGTCATTTCGACGAGCTTCTTTCGGATCCATAAAATCACCCGGCTTAAACTCCAGAGCTTCCGCTCCGACCTTACATGCATATTCCGTTGTATCGAATGATTGCACCCGATCGATACCACTTTTACCAGCAAGCAGACTATCCCAGAAGGAATCGACTCCATTGCCGTAACTTGTGACAGTTCCGATACCGGTAATCACTACTCGCTGTCGTTTAAACGATTCGTCCATAGTCTATGATAAAAAGTAAGCCGCGATTAAGCGGCTTAAGTTATGAAGTGTAGAAAACGGGCTTATCCAGCTTTTTCGGTGATGTATTTAACGACATCGCCTACAGTCTGTAGCTTTTCAGCTTCAGCTTCTGGGATTTCGCCGTCGATCTCGTCCTTGAACTCTTCCTCAAATGCCATGATCAGCTCGACTGTGTCGAGAGAATCAGCACCGAGATCGTCAAGAAAAGACGCTGCTGCCGTTACCTGCTCTTCATTTACGTTGAGCTGGTCTACGATGATTGTTGATACGCGTTGTTCGATTGTTTGTTCTGACATAATATACTAGGTTTAGATTAAAGTCTTTTCAGCATCACATGACCATACCACCGTCAACTGTAAAAACTTGACCGGTGATATAACCTGCTTCTTCTGAAGCGAGAAAAACTGTTGCGTGTGCGATGTCTGCTGCGCTGCCCATACGCTTCATGGGGATCGCTCCAACAATGGCTTTTTGCTGTTCCTCATTGAGCTCTGCAGTCATATCAGTTGCGATGAATCCAGGAGCCACGGCGTTGACAGTGACATTCCGCGCCGCAAATTCTTTGGCGAGGCTCTTCGTGAGGCCAAGCATGCCAGCCTTAGCAGCTGCATAATTGGCCTGTCCTGCGTTTCCAGTCAAACCGACTACTGACGAAATATTAATGATGCGCCCCCAACGTTTGCGGGTCATCGGACGCGCAAGGTGCTTAATCCAACTAAAACAGCTCGTGAGATTAGTATTAATCACATCACTCCAGGCATCATCGCCCATGCGGAACAGTAGCCCGTCTTTGGTAATCCCTGCATTATTGACCAGAATGTCGATATTGCCATGCTCTTCCAATAATTGCTCTGAGGCTGCTAAAACCGCCACATTATCGGCAACATCAACTGCAAGCGATTGAGCAGAACCGCCAGTCGCATTGATCGCATCTGCAACCGCACCACAAGACTCAGCAGAACGGCTCACGCAAATCACATGATGCCCTTTGGTTGCAAGTAGCTCAGCTATGCTCTTGCCAATTCCACGGCCCGCTCCAGTAACAAGGGCTATTTTCTTATCAGTCGTTTCAGTCATTCAAAAAAGTAAGTTCACTTTATATAATAGATAAAGTCTTCCCCATTATTCCGACTCGGGGCAAGCACGAATGTTACTTTTATCGAGCAATATTGACAGCAGAGCCGGAAGTAGGCTCAAGTGCACGTATGTCAAAGCCGGAAGAACAGCGCATCCAGAAAATTATAGCCAACGCAGGCATCTGCTCACGTCGTGAAGCAGAGCGCCAAATTGAAGATGGTAATGTACGCGTAAATGGCAAAAGAGCCGAACTCGGCGACAAAGCACTCCCAAACGCAGCGATCTTCGTAAACAACAAGCCAATCCTACACAAACAAGAGCGCTCCATCACTCTGGTCATGAACAAGCCAAAGGGCTACGTCTGCACTAACTCAGACCCTTTTGCCGAAAAAACGGTCTTTCAACTCCTGCAACCAGATCTCCAGCGACTGCGTCTCTTTTGTGCCGGCAGACTCGATAAAGACAGCGAAGGCCTACTCATTATAACCAACGACGGCGACCTCGCCAACAAGATCGCCCACCCGAGCACCGAAATCACCAAGCGCTACCGCGTCGTGCTCAACAAAGATTTCAAAAAAATAGATATTCCAAAACTATTGGCTGGCGTTGAATTTGAGGGTGACTTCCTCAAAGCGGAAAAAGTCATCCCCGCCCCCGTTTTAGGCGAAGGTTCTGCACGACGCCTCGAAGTACATCTTCATCATGGTAAAAAGCGTGAAATCCGCCGACTATTCGAAGCGCATCGCTACTTCGTCAAAAAACTCGTCCGCGTACAAATCGGCGGCATCATCCTAAAGAACATCCCTAAGGGCGGCATCAAAATACTCGGCAAAAAAGATATCGAGCGCCTTTTCACCAAATAAAGCCCCAGGATCCCCCAATCATTATTTCATGATTCATGATTTGGCCCACACTTTCCCCATCCAATTACAGTACTGATAAGCGCAGCGTATCTACACCGAAACGACCTCCGCCTCTAGCTAAATAAGAAAGTGCAAATTACCAGCAAAGTCAGGTCAGTAGTAGCGGGTAGCAAAGACCTAATAATTCAGGCTCGCACCATCCGCCTCGCCGAATAAATTCCCACGCACCTTTAAAGTTTAACCAAAAATCTGATCAACACATCAATCATGCAACTCATCGACGGCAACGCAATCGCAGCATCCATCATTGAAGAACTCACCGTCGAAGTCGGCGCACTTTCAGGTAAAAAGCCTGTGGTCGCCTTCATCCGCGTCGGCGAAGACCCAGCCTCAGTCTCTTATGTGCGTAAAAAAGAAAAAACTGCCGAAAAAATTGGTATCGAAAGCCGCCTAATACTGCTCCCTGAAAGCATTACAGCAGAACAGCTGTTCGCTCAGATTGACGCACTCAACGCAGATTCCGACGTCAATGGTATCCTCATTCAAGCGCCGCTGCCCAAGCACATCAATGAAACCGCCACTTTTAACCGTGTCCTCCCAAGCAAAGACGTCGACGGCTTCAACACCCTCAACATCGGTAAACTCTGCCAAGAAGACAGCAGCGGCTTCGTCGCCTGCACACCTGCCGGTATCGTCCAGCTGATTAAGCGCAGCGGTATCGAAACCGAAGGCAAGCACGTCGTCGTGCTCGGCCGCAGTCAAATCGTCGGCAAACCAGCCGCCCTACTTATGATGCAAAAAGCTTGCCCGGGCAATGCCACCGTCACCGTCTGCCACTCGCGCACCGCCGACTTACCAAGCATCACTCGCCAAGCCGATGTACTGATCGCAGCTATTGGTCGCGCCAATTTTGTTACCGCAGACATGGTCAAAGACGGCGTCTGCATCATCGACGTAGGCATCAACCGCGTTGAAGACGCCAACAAGAAGAGCGGCTATCGCCTAGTTGGTGATGTCGAGTTTGCCACCGTCTCAGCCAAAGCAGCATACATCACCCCGGTCCCTGGCGGCGTGGGGCCGATGACTGTTGCCATGCTAATGCACAACACTCTGCGAGCCTTCAAAGCCAGCCAGGCCTCTCAAAAATGAGCACACCGCACGCCACTTCCGAGCCAGCACCGACCAAACCAAGCAACCCGCTTGACTCGGTATTATGCGACAGCGGTCCGATGCCGCCAGCGCGCTTTGTTATCCGTGCGCTCGCATTCTGCTTAGATTTAGCGCTAATTCTTGGCGTCAGTGCGCTGACTTTAAAAGTGACGCTATTTGAAAACTTTCCCGAAGCGGCTTCAATTTGGGCAGATTACAACGTCGCTATGCAAAATCTCGATTATGCAAAAAGCATGATTTTCGACATGAAAGGCACCAACCCTGAGCTGTTTGAAATTATTACATATGCCCTCAGCACGACGATCACAGTGGCCTGGTTCTACTTCTCCGCGGGAGAAGCATTTTTCGGTGGCAGTTCACTCGGCAAACGTTGCTGTCGGCTTCGCAGCATCAGCACCATTACACTCGCTGAGCCCACAATTTTTAGTGGTATCGTTCGAGGAGGTCTGAAAACAATCATGCTCTTTAGCTTCGGTATCATCGGCTGGGCGGCGATACTCACTCCACTGTTGTTCAACAAGCGCCGACAAATGGGCCACGATCTACTCAGTCGAACCGCCGTTATTGACGAAACTCGACTCAAGACAGACGAGCCGCTTTCCAGCTCATCTACAAATTCTAATTAATTTTTCTGTTTTAACTTCCGCAAAAGCAGTCTACATTTTTTTGTATATTTACTAAATAAGCTATCAACCTTCATTCGCCCCCAAAACAAGCATTCCCTTGAGCACTAATCGTAAGCCCAAAATACTCGTCGTCGACGATCAACCGATCAACATCAAGCTGCTGCAACGCAAACTTGAACGACAAAACATGGATATTCTCGTCGCTTACAACGGACACGAATGCCTGAACATTGTTGAAAAGGATCTCCCCGACCTAATCCTACTCGACGTCATGATGCCCGAAATGGACGGCATCGAAACTTGCCAACGTTTGAAGGCTAACCCCGCGACTGAATCCATTCCCATCATTTTTATTACCGCGAAAGCCTCGAAAGAAGGAAAGCTCGAAGGTCTAGATGCCGGCGCAGTCGACTACATCACAAAACCGATTGATCTCGATGAGACTCTGGCCCGCGTACGTACACAGCTTCGGCTGCAAGAGATGTTTCGCGAAAACCTCGAATTGCAAACACGCCTCGGCGATGTTCGTAAGTCAGCCGCAGTCGGAGCGATCACACAAGGAATCGCGCATAACTTAAATAATCTTCTCGGCGTAGTGGTCGGTTATCTCGATCTTATTAAAAACGGCTACGATAGCCCTGACATGGTCAAACGCAGCGTCATGCTGATGGACCACGCGATTAACCGTATGGTCGGCATTATTCGCCAACTCGGAACTATCGCCAACAACGAACGCATCGAACTGTCTACTCATTCGATCGACGTCCTACTAAACAACAGTATTGACCGTCTGAAGAATGAACACGAGATACCTGCTCAAGTCTTACTTGACTCGCAACTCGACGAAAGCGCCACCATTTCTGCGAATGCAGAAACATTCGAAATCATCCTCGGCAAGTTTCTCATCAACGCATGGGAAAGCTATCCAAAAGACACCGCAGATGCGGACCGAACCATCAATCTCACCGCCTGCATCTCCCGCGATAATGGGCCCGCCATGTTGGAGGTCAAAGTCATCGACCATGGCGCTGGCATCGATCCAGAAGTATCAGACACTTTATTTGAGCCCTTCATTACGACCAAGACCTCCGTCGGTCGTGGCATGGGGCTCACGATTGCACGTCACACCATGCGCAATCTTGGAGGGGAAGTCACTCTCAAGCCCAATGCAGACAGCGGTGTAACTGTGACCATGACCCATCCTTTGTAGCCCAAATGAGTATTCGTATCGTATTTATCGGTGCTGGTCGCATGGCCTCAGCAATCGTCCGTGGTCTGCTCGAAGAAGAACACTACCTACCTGAAGAAATCGCTTGCACCTGCGGCGACGATCCCAGCGGCCCCGAACTAGCCGAGCAAACCGGCATCCAGTTCGTTAAAGATATCTTCAAAGTGGTCCGCAAAGCGGAGACCATCGTGCTCGCCTGCAAACCACAGCAATTTAACGAGATCGACTCGGCACTCGCCGAAGCCGCACACGGTAAGCTTGTCTTGTCGATCTTAGCCGGCACACCAATTTCGCGATTGAGCGGCAAATTCATCAATGCGCGTAACGTAGTGCGTACCATGCCGAACACCCCTGGCCAAATCGGCGCAGGCGTGACAGCCTTTGCAGCACAGCAGCCACTTAGCCCCAAGGATCAGGATATTGTCGAAAATATACTGAGTTCTCTGGGTAACTATCACGAAGTCGAAGAAACCGACCTCGATGCCGTCACTGCCCTCAGCGGTAGTGGCCCCGCCTACGTATTTGAATTTGCCGCGGCACTCCGTGAAGCAGGTATTAACTGCGGGCTCAACGAAGCACTCGCCCACTCGCTCGCGATCGACACCTTGCTCGGCGCAGCCATGCTACTGGCCGACAGTGACGATCGCCCCGAAGCACTACGCGACGCAGTCACATCCCCGGGTGGCACGACCGCCGCAGCACTCAAAGTATTCAGCGACAATGACTTACGAGGAATAGTCGACAGAGCACTGGCAGCCGCCAAAGCACGCTCGCTGGAACTAGCGAATCAATAGCAGCAGCTCGCGGGTCCCCAACGAACCGAGCCACGCCCAGCCACGGGCAACAGTCGCATCGAGAGCAACTGCGTTAATAATGCGGCGGTTTTTCATTTGCGGGCATCTCCTCCGCACCAGCCTGACCGCCTGACGACATCGCATTAATTTGCGCTTTTTGCAACTGTACTAATTGGCTCAATGCATCTAGGCGCTTTGCCAATTGATAAAATTCCGCATCTTGCTCAGCGATATGACGTTCCAAATGAGTGAGTTGCGATTGAAGTTCGGAAATAGAATCTGCTTCTAACATAGTTGCTTTTAGTGAAGCGCAGCGCAGCGCAAGGCGCAACCCGCGAAACAGATTAAATTCTAGTAGAACGCCAAACTTAAAAAGAGTATCAAAAAAAGAAAGAGCGTTAGCGGAAGGGCATTCGCAAATTGCAAGTAGTGGTGTAATTCGATCTATCAGAATTTTCAATCGATCTACTCCGAACTCAGAACAAACTGCATCCGCCTTCATTTTGGTATCTTCTTGCGCGCAATGACGAAGACAAAGTGTAAAATACAGATTCATCCCATCTAAGCATAAGCGTAACGTTTAAGAGTGCAGCCTTTTTACTCTACCAACACACACCTCGGCTCATGCGCAGCAAATCCAAAAGCAGTCCTCACGGTTTAAAATTATTATTAGAATTAGCAACTAAGAGTACCGATACTAATTGATCTTGAAACACTCCCTAGCAACGGTGTATAAACTTCAGTAATGCAATTTATCTACCCTAGGAGAGTCGAGGGGGTCACTCTGATCGAAACAATGATCGCTGTATTTGTAATGAGTATAGTGATTTCTGCGGGACTCGTATCCTTGAATCAAGTCAATCGACTCAGCGAAAAAAGTCGCGAACAAGCTCTCGCCGACTTTTATCTGCGAGCAGAATGCGAGCAACTACGCGCACTCGACTGGGAAGACGTACAGGACCTAACCGAAGAAATAAATGATTACGAAGACATTAATCCAGGTGACGCTTACCCAGCCCTTCAATCGCTAACAGCAGCTCGGCTAAGCGAGCTAAATATGACTGCCGCCATAAAGTCCAGCACACTCAGCAGCTCAGGCGAAACGGGTAAAAACATTTTTCACATCACCCTAAATTGGAGTGATAACTCCGGGCAACTCCACGAAGAGTCTCGCCTACTCATCATCACCGAAGGAGGTCTCAGTGCTCAATAGAGACATATCTAGCAGCACTGGCATGAGCTTGGTGGAAGTGATGATTTCACTCGCCATCGGCAGCTTCATTGCGATTGGCTCTGCCGCTTCAGCCATCCTATTTGCAAAGATAGCGAATGCTCACGAAAACCGCAGTGTATTCAACATGGATGTTCGCAATGGTCTCGAACAATTATCCTTTGATATTCGCAACTCCAATAATGTTTCCTCGCGTGGAAATGATCGATTCACTCTCACCTTCAAAGATGACGATGATGTCGAGTATCGCGGCAACGAAACCGACAAAAACGTGACACGCACACAAGGTGGCTCCGTCCGCACCATCTTCAGTAACGTGATTAAATTTGACGTTCTCCAAAGCGGTGACTCCAGCTCGACCCTGACTTTCAAGGACGATGAGATCTCAATCGAAAGCATCGAATTCGAAAGACACAATGGAGCGATGGCAGACACCGAGCTTAAGATTACAGACTTCACCTTTAAAATTCGTAACAGCAATGAAGAAGACTAGTAGCCCTTTCATCCGCAACGCTCGAAAAGATTCAGGCTCTGCACTGGTCATTGCGCTCACTTTTTCCTGCATCATCACATTCGGCATCGCTGGCATACTGCCGCTCGTTCTCACCGACTGGAAACTAAGCAGCCGTATCAGCGGACAAGAAGCCGCATTCTCACTCGCAGAATCAGGTACCGAAGAAGCGATCTGGGCCATTTTAGAATTCGGCGAGGAGGAAAGCGCATGGACATCCAATGGCTGGAATGAATCTGTTAATGGCAAGTACTGGTATCGCGAATGGAACCTCTCTGACTACGGTGAGATATACGAATTAGATGACAACCGAGTCGCCAGTTTCCGAGTCCTCACTGAAAAAGTCGGCAACACCGTCAACACCGTCAACATCATCAGCCAAGGAATAGTAACCGGCGGTAAAAACGTCGCCAAAGATTACCGCGCCTCTCGCTATATTGAAACGCAATTCAATCGCCTAAATCCTTTTGAAGATGGTGCAATCGCAAGAGATCAGCTAGATTTCAACGGGCAACCGACCTTCGATAGCTATAACTCCGCTATTGAGGATGAGTTAAATTGGGGAGACTTTACCCGAACTGAAAACGTAACCATTGGTAGTGCCTCAACCAGCGCTTCAGATATTCAGCTAGGCAATGCAACAATTCATGGCGACCTTAAAACTGGCTCATCAGATGACGGTAGTGAGAGCGTTAGAGGAAATGCCCAAGTCGACGGCGTCATCAAGTACGATGAAGAAATTGAGCTACCGGAAGTCCCCCAACCCGACACCTCAGGCTCTGGATGGCTTAACCAACTATAAACTTATCTTAACCCTCAGTCAGGCATGAAATATCGATCTAACACTATAATACTTAAAAAGCTCCGCCACATCTTAGCGATACTGGTGATGTGCAGTGCGCTGCCGCTGTTTATACCTCAAGCGGACGCTGCCAAAGGTGGCAACGGTAACAACGGCAACAACGGCAACAACGGCAACAACGGCAACAACGGCAACAACGGCAACAACGGCAACAACGGTAACAACGGCAATAGTGGTAACAACGGTAACAACGGCAATAGTGGCGGTGGTGGCGGTGGTGGCGGTGGTGGAACGACAATTGGCTTCAATGACGGCTCCACCACATATTACCATTTAAGCAGCCTGACTCTCAGCGGCGATATGACGATCGAGGGCCCCACCGTGATGGTCATTGATGGCGACTTCACTGTCGGCAATAATTTACTCACGATTTCACCGTATGGTAGCTTAGTCCTCTATCTCGGTGGCAGCTTAACGATGAACGGACAAGGAGGCCTCAACAACGAAGGCATTCCGGCGAATGCTATTATCTATGGCACGCACCCAGAATCAGATACGGACTCCAGCATCACTTTGAATGGTAATAGCGGAATCAGTGCAGTCGTCTATGCACCGAATGTCGACTACACCTCCAACGGCGGAGGCAATAGTGGCGCGACACTTGGTGCAGTTATTGCTCAGAATATCACATTCAGTGGCAACCCAGGACCGTTCCTCTACGACGAGGCACTCAAAGACCTCCAGAGCATCTTCGAGAGTTATAATCTCAATAACTATAAACTGATGAAGAATGGATCGACCGAGCCATCCGAAGCAATGGCAGAGATCGTCAATTCCAATAATTATGATGCTTTATTCTCGTCACTGTTCGACGACTAATTCTCAAACATCATTGATTTTCGAGTTGCCCAAAACAATATTGGCAGCATGGAGCAAGGTTCGGTTAAAGATCTTCGGATTGGTTGCTACTTGATCGAAATTCAACTGGCGATTTCGAAGCATCCAACACGTAGTAAAGATTCAGACCATGTCCCACTCATTCCACACCCTGTGCTTACTCCTCATCTGCGCACACAGCTTATGCGCCGCAGCACGCGTCTGGACCTCGACCTCTGGCTCGGAGATAGAAGCGACTTACCTTGGCAGTTTTGGCGACGACCTCTGGTTTGAAGGTACTACAGCACAGAGGCGATTGCTCAAGATGCCGGCCAAATACATTTCCTCGACTGATCGATCGCTAATCGAGACCAACGAAATTGCGCCTCGAATCGCGCCTCAAGCAATCGATGAAGCCGACACCTCACTCTGGCTGTTGGAACAGCTCTTCAAAATACCAGTGTCTGAACCGCTCGACAGCAGCCTCACACTCGAAGACACGCTTAATAATCTGCTAAACACGATTCCGCAAGGCGAGGACACGGAACTTCGGATTAAATTCCACCGCAAAGTGAATCAAGACGCCACAGGCATTGATCTAATCAATGGCCCGACAATCTACGCCTGCCTTCAGCAACTCGCCGAAGTACATGAGTTTACATGGAGCATCCGCAAGGGCGTCCTCACCTTGCGCCCCCGATAAACAAAAAATAGGCATATTATGCCCCCTCTACAAAGTTGTTGTGGTGATGACTGGCTTTGTTAATCCGGTGTAATTTGGCTCATTAACTCGTTAATCACGTCATGCGATGAATAGCTCATGGTGTCCCAATTTACAAAACGACCCAACTTCGTGACATCGTCTCCACTCGTTACAATCGCAGGCTCAACACCTCCATCTTTGTACTTCTGCGGCATACCGATCGCAGCGATCAAACCATTGCAGAGACATTTTCGACCAACAGTGTCCTCTTCCTTTCCACCCTTCTTCAGATAATCCTTCACAGGCTCGGATGGGCAACGATAGCCGATCGTCGCGTCTGCCTTCTTATAAGGATGGCGCAAATAGCAAAGGTCGCAGATACGTTTACGAGATTCATATACCGCCTCTTCGAAGATCGTGCCTTCAAGATTTACAACCTTAAACGGGAAGCCAGTTGGCGAGCCGCGGGCATCAGTGAAGATCTTGGCTGCACCAGTCTTCACTTTTTCCAGCACACGTTTCTTAATTGAGGGGGCAAAGCCTGACTCATTACTATAAGCAAAGGCAGTGCCGACTTGAATACCAGCAGCACCAGCTGCCAAGGCGTCCTTGAGGCCAGTCTCGGAAGAACCACCACCAGCGAGCCAGAAAGGAAGACCCAACTTACTGAGTTGCGCTAAATTTGCTTCGTCTTTTAAACCGTAGATTGGCTCGTTATTCTCATCTAGCGTCATTCCTCCGCGTGGCGGTGCATTATGACCACCCGCAACATGACGCTCGACGATGAAACCATTGACCTTACCAGTCGATTTTTTCGCCAAAGTAAGCGCCAAAACATTAGAGGAAATGATCGGAAAGAAGTCGGGCCGTTTCAGCTTTGGTAACTCGACATCAGGTAGGTGTGAACGAATCCATTCGAGCGGATCAAAGCGACTGAAATACGCATCTTCCTTATCGGCATCTTCGACATTGATACGCATCTCGACTGGTTTCCACTCAGACAAAGCATCCAAGATACCTGGAATTGTGCGTGGGATACCTGCACCCATCAGCACGTTGTCCACGCCGGCAAGCATCGCGCCAAACATAGAGGTAAGATTCGGCATCTGAATTTTTTCTAGGAAGTTAACGCCGACGTGACCTTGGTGCCCTTCCTTGGCGAGGAAGACCTCGACGAAGTTGGCAGCTATCGTCAAATCAACGACATTCGCAGTGGGGTCGATACGGAAGCCCGCAATTAGCCTAGACGGCTTCTCGTCTTGATCGGCTTCGGCCTTGAAATAACGCGCTAAAATACGCTCTGCGACCGCTGGCACTGGAAACGCAGCCAATCCACGACGCATGTGGCCGCCTACATCTCCATGCTGCAAACGACGAACCAGCACTGTGTCCAACGCTGTCCCGGAGATCACTCCGAGCTGCCCAACAGAAGACACCGAATTCGCGAGTCTCCAGTCAGAAACTCCGGCACCCATGCCACCTTGAATGATTTTTGGAAGAAACATAAATACTAAGTTTAATGGTCATTAATCGACTCATGCACGAGTCATATGGAAAATTAATCCAAGAAAGTGACAGTTTAAATTAAATCGTGCGAACATTATTACACAAAAGAGCCAAGAAAGCTGATTTTTATCTTTTAAGCATCGAGCCAAGTCCCACCAACAGCGTGGGCCGAAAAAGATGTAGCGCAGGCAGCTCCAGAGCGATCAACGCGGCCTCCATCTGCCCTTTTGTCTACGAATAAATCGACTGAGCCGATGGATCAGGTAGCAATCGAACTGTTTACCGCTAGAGTTTACGAGCCGAGACGTTGCGCTAATACCCCGACTTTCAACACATACTGACTCCGAATTCATTGGCCAAATGTGCGCCTGCCATGCCGCTAATCCGACGCCACTTGTTTCTTGGCAGCAATATCTCCACGCCGCGGACCGACACTCAACTCCCCAGTGCCTGACAGCAACACCGCGGCAGGCCGCGTCTCAGGAAAATAGGAAAAGATAATCACCATAATCACCGTGATCGGCACACATAAGAACATGCCTGGAATGCCCCAAATCGAGCCCCACAGACCAAGTGACAACAAAATGACGATCGGACTTAGATTCAAACGGTTGCCCATCAATCGCGGTTCCAACAGGCTACCAATACAAAACTGCAAGCCGGTTAATACTGAGGCAGTGATCACAAAAGGGCCGAAGGTATCAAACTGCACCAAAGCCAAGACCGACGGAAACGCGGTCGCAATGATCGAACCAATTGTTGGTATGAAATTGAGAAAAAAGATAAGAACCGCCCAGAAGCTAGCGAAATCGACTCCGACTAGGTTTAACACCAAATAGCTTAACAACGCAGTCGCTGCACTAGTAAGGACTTTAATCCCGATATAGGAGCGGATATCAGAACGAATCTTCTCCATCAGCCCTAAGACCTCTTCGAGACGATCTGAATCTCGAACCAGTCCATGCATTTTTGCAGTAAATGTGCGCTGCTCTAACAAGAGAAAAATCAGATACAAAATAATAATTCCAGTCCGACTGACCAACGAGCGCACAGTGCCCCCAATATCCTGTAAATAACTGCTCAAATTAATCTGAGCAAAGATCTCCCTAATATTGGGTGCTTCCTCAACCCCGAATAGTTCATAGCCTTTATAAATCAAACCCTCCAAATTCTGCTGATACAGGGGCGCGACTTTGATCACACTGGCGATATTTACCGTGATCAATTGAATCACTAAACTCAACGAAGCCAAGATCACTGCAATCGCCACAATCATGGCAATCGGACGGGGCAACGACACACGACCAATACGCAGGCGACAAATTGTATGTGCCAAAATATTGATTAGATAAGCGACCGCGCCAGCAATCACCAGGGGCAACAACAAAGCCTGCCCAAGATAGAGCAAATAAAAGCTCAAAAAGACGATCAACATCGTTAACGCTGCGCGCTGCAATTTCATAGCAGTCATTTAATAAGAAGTATTCGGACGATGTCCACCACGGAGCACCATGAATATTCAACTAAGCTAGGCCATTTGCGATTCTTCAAAAACGTCATACCGTGTCTACCCATGAAACACATAATCCTCATCGCCCTCAGCCTATCTCTCTTCGCCTTCAGTCTACACGCGACAAAACCCGATAACGCAGGAAAACACGACCAACAAAAAACTGTTCAAAATCAATCTAATGCGCACCACTCCGATTCTGACGCAGTCAAATCAAAGAACCAGCAGGAGAAAAAAGAGAAAAAAGAAAAGAAGGAAAAAGAAGCGAAGCATTCAGCTGATGATGACGGCGTTGAAGAGACAACAGGCAAGAGCAATAATAGCGATAAGTCGGACGCCATCCGTAAAGAAGCAGGCAAAGGCTCCGAGACCGGCCAACAACACCGCGAAGCGCACAGTCGCAAATGGTGGAAGTTCTGGGGCGAAGAAGAATAATCCAACCTTCACTTCACCCACGCTGATTTCTTTTAAACGAAAGTTCAGCCATACCGCAGTAAAGCACTGGAACCACAAAGATCGTCAGTAGTGCCAGGCACATGCCGCCGAATGATGGGATTGCCATTGGCACCATAATGTCAGCACCGCGACCGGTCGAAGTGAGCACTGGCAGCAGTGCGAGAATCGTTGTGACACTCGTCATCATCGCTGGGCGCACGCGACGCTCCCCCGCTTCGACAGTCGCTGCGCGAAGGACCGCGGTGATGCTTGCGAAATACTACTCTCGCGCACTGCCAAATGCATCTGAGTCGCTGGCGCTATCGCAAGTAACTCAGATAAGACTAACAACGCAGGAAGAAGCGCGCGATTGCCGTGTGCAGCAGTTACATCCTTATGATTCAGCACCTCATAATCTTTCAACGCAGCATGTGGGCACTCAGCCATATCATGTTCTTGATTCATATCACCCTCAGCGGGCAAATCAGATGACTGCGACTGGCAGCAGCCATGTGCGGGAGCTGCATCCTCCACATCGTTCAAACTCAACAGCCCTGCTGTGCAACAGCAGAACGGGTTGAAGATAGCGCAGGCTACCATGAGTTGGACGATTTTGAACATCATATTGAGAAGTTATCTGGAAATGGGAGGAAATCAACTTCAGATCTTCAACGGTATCCTCTTCAAGGTCGCAGCGGTTACAATCGAACCTGAAGAGCCCGGCGGTGGGGCAATCGCCAGAGCCGCAAGCGGCGGGATTATGGGCCAATGCTCGGCAGTGATCGAGGCAGCCCGCGGGGCATTGGCAGACGCACTTGCAGGTGGTGCAGTGAGCTCCAAAGCTAAATAGCGGTACCCACAGTCGCCGGGCATGGAATCGATGAGGACGGTGCCTTACTTAATCTGCTTCCAATAAGCGTCAAACGCAGACCAACTCCCAGGATAGTCCTCCAGTTGATACAGTATTTCAGCACGCCAATAATACACATAGGCCGGAGGCTCCGACAGCTGAAGTAAGGCATCAATCACACGTAATGCTTCTCGATATTCAGCGCGCTCAAGATAATACCTGATCAGTGCAATGCCCTTTGAAAAGTCATTCGTAGACAGGAAAAACACGCGCTTTAGACTATCAATCTGACCTTGCCCCATTGCCACCTCTGGAATTCCAGGAACCGCCATTCCTTCACGAATCATATCAACTGCCTCCTCGAGCCGGGTCTGTTTAAAGCGAAGCTGCGCAAACATAAACCAAGGTGAATCCAAGGTATCTCCAAACGCCTGCAAATATGCTTCGACATCATCAATTTCTCCGAACCCGATCCAATGTTTCACAATCGCCGTTCGCTGCTGGATTGTAAATTTCCCCAATGAAGGATCTGAAAGCAGTTCTTGCTCGAGTTCGCGACTCAATGCTTCGCCACGTAAATACAAAATTAATCGAGCGCGAAAATCAGGATAAGCCTGCGACAGCTCAATCAATCCCGCCATTAAAGCATCATTTCGATATGCCTTTCGCAATATTGCTTCAATCAATCGACTCCTAGACCCAACAGTACGATTCAAGGCGTCCCGCCATGCAGAAACTGTGCGCTTCACATCGTAAGGCAACCAGACTAGGCCCTCCTCATAAGCAATCATTTCGAGATTAGGCTCAACAAACCGCGCGCGTCGAAAATCTTGCTCCACTTCAAAACGATCGCCACCGCGCGACAGCGCGATTTGTGCACGTTGAAAATACCCGCGCCACTGCATCGGTTGCAACGCGATCACCGCATCCACCGCCTGGCTAGCTCGATCCAAATCGTGAAGAGAACGGCTTTCAACCGCTCGTGATTCCTCAATATCCAGCGCCATGGTCGAATGTGTCGGTAAATAAAATAGCCCGCCAATTATCCAAAGAACTCCAATAAACAACAATCCCGCACCCAAGCACCGCCAGATCACAGGTTTAAATGTGGGGCGATTTTTCAACGGATTAGGCAGCGCCAACGCGGCAAAAATAATCGCGAAATAAGCAGTCCCAGGTCGGTGTCCCGACACATCAAATAAGCCATGCACCAGAAACATAATCACACCGATCAACGCGATCGTTCGATACGCGCCACTGCGTCCGTTCATAGATGCACGACATTTCCTGAAATATGAAACAATCAAAATCGCCAAAAATAAAATTACAACCAAGCCGCCTTCAGTCGCCAACCAAGTCAAGTCACTCTCTGGGTGCACCACATTGTGTTCAGTTCGTGAAAGATTTCGATACTGAGGGAATATTGTCGAAAAATTCCCAAGTCCCACTCCAGTCAACGGGGCATCTTGAATCATCTTCAAAGTATCCCTAAACATTAATACTCGGAAATCGCTCCCCCAATTCGCAGATGAAGAGATTAATTCAGTTGTACGAGTCACTGCCGTATCATGGCTAGTGATGAAGAAGCTAAAAAACAGCAGTACTATCGGGAGCCCTATTTTTAAAAAATGCGATGCAGCAGTACGCCGCAGAATAAAGATAAGCCACAGAAAGATACCACCAAAATACAACATTACTCCCGCCCGAGAGAGCCCAGATATTAATGCGAGCAAGGATAGTAATGAGGCGACTAAGCCGACAACATGAGACAACTTTTTCCCCCTCAACCCTTCCATAGAATAGCCAAATGCAAGCACTCCGCCAATCGCAATAAAATCCACAGTCTGGTTACGATTCGGGAAAAAGCTAAACGCAGTTGAATCCTTCGCTCCAGGGTAACGCCAACCATACAAATTTCCCAAAATAACAATAGTGGCAAACAGCGAAATCGCACAAGAGACCGCGAAATAAATCTTTCTGCGCCCTTCAACATTCACCTTCCAATTCCCCGCAGCATATAACCAACTAAAGCCGGCAATCGCCAACAAGAATGCCTCAAAACTCATCCATGGCTGCACCGTTAAAACCGAAGGTAATTCAATCCCAAAGACATCAATCGCTGTCGTTCGCCATGCGGGCCCCTGCCAATAAGTCAACGGCACAAAAGCAACCAGCATTACACCCAGCATTCCAGCAATACCAACATCGATCCACTTACCGAGACTTCGCTGCGGGGGTTGAAGCAACAAGGCCACTCCTGGAAGAACCAATGCAAAACCCAAGGCACAAACATGATGCCCACCGCCGAGTAGGATCAAAATGCAAACACCCATCAAAGCCCAGAGATAGGCAGCACATTCGGGCGGTCGCTGAATCGCCATCTCTCCCATCGTAATTGGGACCCTCGAAGCATGCACCGGGGCAAAAGACGACGTCGCCTTTATCGATGACGACTTGCGACGCTTACCACTCGAACTGCGAGAACTGCGATGCTTCTTGCGGCGGCGATGCTTTCTAGGTTCAGAATCCATCCTTGAGGCGTCTATAAGAGAAATGTGCGACCAGTACTAGCTACTAGGCAGTGGTTTGCTGAGAGAGGGATTGCTCACTATTCTTAGGGTCGGTGTAATATTCCGAATACTTATAATAATAGTAACCAGGTTGAGTCGTGTCCACGAAGTTAAGAATTAATCCGGAGATTTCGATATTACGCTCACGTAGGCGAGCCATTGCTGGCTTAATCTGACGAACCTGGGTATGCGCACAACGTATTGTAAATAACACTGCATCCACCTTAGCAGCAAAACCAGACGTATCATCTGTGGCAAGAATCGGTGCTGTATCAAAAATAACAAAGTCATACCGTTCTCTCGCTTCACTGATGAATTGATCCATATACTCACTCATCAATAATTCGGCGGGATGATCTGGATAGCCGCCAATCGAAACAAAATCCAGATGCTTATAACTAGTCGACTGCACAGCATTGTCGAGCGTCAGGTTGCCATCTAAAATATCTGAGAATCCGTTTTCTCGATTTAACTGCATCAAGTGGTGCAAACGCCCGCGACGTAGATCCGCATCAACTAGCAAAACTTTCGAATGCGCAAATGACAACGCAACCGCCAGATTCGCTGATACAGTCGACTTTCCTTCCGATGGGATCGCGCTAGTCACAGCAAATACGCTAGGCTTCTCATGCTCATCCCCCATGAAGAAAACAGACGTCCTCAGATTTCGACATGCTTCAGCGAACACATAACGATCATCATTCTTACGCAGAAGCACGGAATTCTCATCTCCGTCATTGCTGGCCTCAAACGGAATCGCACCAATCAAAGGATCCTTAAATTGGGCACTTAACTCACTTGCAGTTAGAATTCGACTATCCATTGCGGCCAAAACGAAAAGTACACCAGCCGCCAAAATCAGCCCAAACAATCCGCCCATCGCAAATCGCCGAACCAATCCAACTCCAGCCGGAATCGGCTTACGCGCATTCACCAAAATCGAGACGGACTCTTGCTGTAAATTCTGATTCGTATCAATTGCCTGCAGTGAATCTTGACTGTTCACGCTTGCAGCCTTTGACCGTTCTAAACGTGACTGCAATCGCTCAAATTCTGCAATTAAGCGCCCGTTATCCAGAGCACTCTCCTCCCAAATTGCGATCTCTAAGCTCAAATTTGCTGCCGTATTGTTAAGCACTGATTGTCGCTCACGAATGCGCGTCAAGGTCTGCTCTCGTTGAATTTCTAACTGATTCTCCGTGCGTTCGATCTGATTCTTCAGGCCAATTATTTTTGGATGCTTCGGTTGTAGATAGATCGAAAATTCATCTAACTGGCCATGCAACACCTGTAATTGTTTTTTGCTATATTGGTATGATTGATCATCCCCATCAGAACCACCACTAGCAGCGATAGAAGTATCCTCCGCACCTTGCCATTGATCCAGTAATAAGCTCATTTTCGCAGCATCCACATTCAAAATTGAAGTTAAAACACGATTCTCTGTATTTAACTCGGCGAGCTCACGTTTCAATTCAGCCAGGTACGTGCTTGCCGCAGCACCTTGCTCTTGAATGAATACAATATTGTTACGCTGCTGAAACTCAACAATTGCGTCTTCCCCCGCATCCACTTCTGCTTCCAACACTTTCAATTGAGCAACAATCGCATCATAGGTTCGCGCCGAAGTCTTGGAGCGCATCTCTACTCGCCGATTAATATACTCCTCCATGACTGCATCTAAATAAGCTTGAGTATATTCAGCATGAGGCGTGTATGCGGTCAGTACAAAAATCGAAGTGTCGCGTTTCACGTCCGCCTCGATAAGCAACGCACGCAATCCGTCGTTCTGATATGCCTCGGTGACCATCAATGCATCGTGCAAATCAGAATTCAACAAACGGATACGTTCGACTGCACGCGCCTGTACTTGATCGCTGAGCATTAACTCTATTTGTGTGCCGATAAAATTATCACGCTCCTCCGCATACATATCATTCTCAGGCAATGCAATGCGTCCACTAACAATCATCTGGGCAGTCGATTTGTAAAAGGGATCTGCAACGAAACTTTCGACAGCCTTATAAGTGACCCCAAGAGCAATCGCTAAAGGAATGATCCACCAATATCGGCGCAGAACGATCTTCGCCCGATAAACGATCTGCTGAAAAAGCTCCGTGTAATCGACCGTCTTTGTATTCTGCTCATCCTGAAATAAATCGTCCATGTATTCGAAATCTTGAAATCATCTTGGCAGACAATACGCGCTTAGCAATTAGCCAGTAAAGCTGATCATCTTCTCTTCCACAATCACCATATCACCTGGCTGAACTACTGGATCATCATCGCGATTGCCACCATCGAGTATTTTACCCACATTTATCAGTGATTCGATTTTCTCGCCTTTGCCATCTTTCGAAACGAGGCGAACTTTCGTTTTTTTGGCGAATCGGGTAAACCCATCCGCCATCAAGATTACTTGGCTGAGCGTAAATTGACTGCCCCGAATCGAATACAGGCCTGGAGAATTTACCGCACCAAGCACGTACACTTGACTACCGGCGTGATCCGCTCGCGCAACAATAACGACATCCCCCGAAATCAAAATAGGGTCATCAGAGAGATCACCACTAGAAAGCATCGCACCGAGATCCACTTCGACTCGTGGTTGCTCTTGCCCTGCAGATACGACACTCACCTTCGACTCATCCGCATCCAGCGTAAATCCACCACCGGCTAGAATCGCCTGACTCAGTGTTAGTGGCGAATCGGCCGGAATCAGTTGTTCCCCTTGCCGCTTCACCTCACCAATCACTTTAACGCGCCCACGGTTCCGGTCCACTTCTCGTTGCGTGATTAATACAGTCGCTCGGTGAAAGAAATCGACCTCCAACTGCTGTTTAATTTCGTAGGCTAAGCTCTTACTGGTCTTACCTTCAGCTGGAAAAGAACCAAGCAACGGCACCAGCAGTTCACCATTACCGTTCACTGCCAATAGCAACTCTTCTTCCTGCTCTTCGAGCACTTGATAAACCAATCGATCGCCGACTTGCAGCTCCCAGTCGTCATCAAGCAAGCCCATTTGAGTCGGCCCGGCCTCGACGGCAGCAGCAGACTCCACAACCTGCACGGATTGGCCCTGCCCAATAAACGGCAAAATAATCGCACAAACGAAGGCCAGCTTGGTACTCAATTTACACATACTCCTATCGAACTTGCTAGAAGTCATACTTAAAGAAAATACGGAGCTGGTTTTGCTCATAACTTTGGAACTCTGCGTCCGAACTCTTATCAATATAACGATAAGCAATTTCCGCAGTTAATCGCGGCCCCAGCACCAACTCAGTCGAAAGACCATAGATCCATCGATCGAAATCGTCATTAATCAATCCTCCGGAACTATCACTCTCCTCGTAACCGACCGTGCCATCTAAGCGGACGCGAGCAGTGACATTATACGAAGCGGTATAGCGGATCCCATCGATCTCATTATAATTAGAAGTGCTTCCCCCACTAATCGCACGATACGATTCGAGTTGGTGATTGAATACTTCATTCGCAGTATGACGAAGGCGAACATTCCAAGTTAAATCATCTGGTTGCTCTTCGTTACCATAAACAGTACCATCAGTCAGTCCTCCAGTATCATAATCTAGAGAATTCCATGCCACACCGGCATACAGGCTAATCAATTCGGTCACGCTCCAATCAAAGTAAGGCCCAGTCGAAAACTTAGAGCCATCATTATTAATATCCTGATCGTAATCAATCGTCGTATAAGAAGTACCAATGCCCACTGTGAAGTTTGCAGCCAAATCGCGCTCGACATTCAACGCAGCCTTATACTCTTTACGATCAATATACTCAAACTCTTGGTCAGGGCTCCACTCATCTGTACGACTCAATTGCGCCGCAAAAACTGTCTCGCCAATAAACCACTCTGACTGAACACCTAAGACGTTTTTATAACGAGTAAATGCGACAGGATCTTGATCGGTCACATTCCCTTGGTTATCCACCGCCACAGAATCCGCTGAATCGAATGAATACTGAATCCGATCATATACCCGAAAGACCATATCGCCAACTAGCACACGATAAGACAGTTCCGTGTCCGGCGACAGCGCGATTTGATTGGAGACTTCATTCAACTCATCGTTGTCAATGTACTGCCAATATTCTGCACCGATATTCAGATCAAGGTCATTGTCCTCATTGATTGCCCATTTTAAACCGAATGAAACCCCAGGCTTTAAAATCACATCTTCAATTGGATCATTCTGCGAAGTGTTCACATTATCGTTAAATTCGATACCGAATTTGCCAACTATATCAATCAAAACTGGCCCAAGCCGTAGATTGTAATCTTCGCGTTCGACACGTTTATCCAATAAAAACGGCGCAAAATCTGGTGTGCCATTAATTTGTGCGGACAGGGGAATTGCCATCATGACAAGTAGCATCACCGAGGTGATTACCCCTTTATTGATCAGTCGTAGATCGGATATCTTTGAACTTATCACCATTTTCATTTATCTTACGCTTGTGTGTTAGGCAGTGGTGACCCACTAAAATCCTTTATTTTATGTAATATTATCGGCTCTTACAGGGCAATTAGTAAAGCCTTAAAATAGCATCTATCCGATTGACTAATAAGATATTGCAATCTTCCGTAGAGTACATTTAAATAAGGATTGAAAGATCTGAAAAAAGTCATATTAGTATTTATTTGTATGAGCAATTTAATCCTTAAATCTAAGAAAATAATCGCTGTATTATTTTTCGCTGGAGTTGCATTGTCACTCAACACCAGCTCTCAGGCGCAATCCGCCCCGCCGATCGACCTTTATCGCGTCCCAAGTCCTAGCGAACAACAACTGCAGCGTGTACCGAAAAATCTAGCGCGCTGGCACATGGGAGCCACTCTAGTGATCGTTAAAGACAAACAATTTCTCCGCGTTCAGCTACCAGATGTGGGCTATTTTGATGAATCTATCCTACTCAGCGACAACTCTGCGCTCACCTACACCATCCCTCAAGGACAACACGATTACATTATTGATTTAGGTCAGTTCATGAAGGTGTCCCGCTTTTATTTTAACAACGAGAGCGCAGCAGGTACTATGCAACTGATGTCCTCGAACGTCCTCAACCCACTTGAAGATGGAAAGTGGGTCAAACTGACACAACCAATAGCATTCCTAGAAGGCGACATACCGTCGACCACCTTCACAGAAGTCGATACCCGCTACCTGCTGGTGCGATTCAACATAATCAATCAGGGGCGTCTCGGACAATTTGGGGCAACCGGTCCTCTAAATATCACTCAAGCTAACATTCAACTCGGCAAAGGTGAAGAAACTGAAGAAACCATCAAAGTACAGTCCCCTATTATCAAGTACGACTTCGGGGCAGCCTACACTGGCAGCCGCATCATCTATGCTAGCGGCGGTGCCCTAGATTCAGTCTTAAACCTACAGGATGATGATCCAACCACCTCCTATGAGTTCCCTCGTGACGAAGAATCGATCGCCATTGTTGACCTACGTAAAAAGACTCAGATGCGCACCATCGCCTTGAACTTTAATAAAGGTAATCAAGGCACACTGCAATTATATCTAACCAACCACTTACCAGAAGAATTCTCTTCCGACAAGCAAACCGGGGTCGCCACTTTTACGAATAAATTAGGCCATACCGAACGCGCACAATTAGCCGCCAACGGCGATTCGAATTTCGAATTCTTTATGGCAGCACAGCAAGAGCAACAAATCGTTCGCGTCCCAAGCGACTTTTTCTACGACATCGAAGATTCATTTACCGTTGAGGTTAAACGCGAGAACACAGGCGTTCAGCATACCTTTGATGAAATCGAACGCAGATATGTCATTGTCCGATATATTCCTGAAAATTTGAAGAGTGATTACAAAATTCAACCTGCGAAATACACCTTGGAAAATAGCGATTTTCGCATCCAGAGAGCACAAGCAGCACCGGCACCCTTCAGCTTCGGCGGAATATCTGCGATTGGCGACGTGCCTTTCGACGATCTAATCTTCACCATGGATGCCGAACTAGCCCCAGCCGGCCCTCCTCCTGGATCTCCCCCGGGCCCACCAGTAATCCTCTCGCAATAAAAACTGCCTGCTAATTTTAATAGTTTTAAAAGCCCTCGCCCTCCGCGAGGGCTTTTTCGTGCTTAGCCATACACGCATTGACCTTCCTTCACTCTTCTGTAGATCTGTTAAAAAGTCCGCAACCATGGCAGAGAACAACTCAAGCGAATCCATCACAGGCGTCCTCGAACGGATCATCTTCTTCAACGAAGAGAATGCCTATTGCGTGGCCGAGGTCAGCGTCGCCAACGGCAAGCGCCCCGTCACCATCCTCGGCCCACTCCCGGGAGTACAATGCGGCGAGACGCTTAAGCTTGATGGTCAATGGACCCGTCACACCACGCACGGCGATCAGTTCAAAGTCGCCAGCTTCAAGTCCCAACTTCCCGCTTCTGTACACGGCATCCGCAAATACCTCGGCAGCGGCCTAATTCACGGCATCGGCAAATCCTATGCTAAGAAAATTGTCGACCACTTTGGTGCCGACACCCTGAAGATCATTAGCGAAAACTCTGGCCGACTTCACGAAATCCCCGGCATCGGCAAAACGCGCGCCAAATCTATCAAAGCGGCGTGGGACGATCAAAGTGCAGTGCGCGATGTAATGATGTTTCTGCAGACCTACGGCGTCACCCCGACCCAATGCGTGCGACTCGTTAAAAAATACGGCAGCGGTGCCAAACGAATTCTACAAGACGAGCCTTACCGGCTAGCCGAAGATATCGAACGCATCGGCTTTAAAACCGCTGATAAGATAGCCCTTAACCTAGGCTTTCCAACTAATTGCAAAGAACGCATCGACGCTGGCATCATTCATACCATGCGCACACTCGAAGACGAAGGGCACACAGTGGGGACCGAACAAATGATCCTCGAGTACGCCACGAAGCTGCTCGGTGTCGATCCCGTCGACATTCAGCGCCGCATGCATGCGCTCAACGACGCCAAGAAACTACTCTCAATTAAGGCCTACGATGAAAAAAATAAATATCTCGGCCCGGCCTGTCAGATGCCCAACACCGCCAGCGCGGAAAAACGCATCGCCGACGCCATCGCCCGAATCGACAGCACCGCATCGATTTTACCTATAATTAAGATCGAGCCAGCGATCATATGGGCGCAGCAAAAAGCAGGCTTTGAGTTCGCCGATCAACAGGCCGAGGCCCTACGCAAAACACTTACTTCAAAAGTCTCCATCATCACCGGTGGCCCCGGCACAGGCAAAACCACGATCCTTCGCGCAGTCGTCGACATCCTCCGCGCCAAGCGCACCCGAATTCTGCTCGCGTCTCCTACGGGACGTGCCGCGCAACGCTTGGCCGAAGCTTCCGGTGCGCCCGCAAGCACAATCCATCGACTACTCAAATACGACGGCGCCTCGCGCACATTTACTTACAACGAGGACAACCCACTACCCTGCGACTTACTCATCTTGGATGAAACCAGTATGCTCGACACCCGCCTCGCCGCAAGCCTGCTACAAGCAGTCCCGAGCAGTGCACATTTGCTACTGGTAGGCGACGCTGACCAACTCCCTTCCGTTGGCGCCGGAAATGTCTTGGGAGATCTTATGGCCGCTCCGCCCGCGACCGTCACTCGGCTCAATACCATTTACCGACAAGGCAAAGAAAGCGGCATTGTCTCTACGGCACACGGCATCCTTAAAGGTGAATCCCATCCAGGCTCGACCTTCCGTAGCTTCCGCGATCTCGATGCTAGCACGGACTTTAGCTTCATCGAAGCCGATACTCCAGAGCAGTGCGTCCAAGCGATTTTGTATTTGGCCCGCGAATACATCCCAAAGCATCACAAGGTAAACGCAGTTCGCGACATTCAGATCATGTCCCCGATGCATCGCGGCACCGGCGGCATCACAGTGCTCAACGCCGAGATCCAAGAGTGCCTTAACCCAAAAACCACCGCTGAATCCAGACTCCGTTCCGACCCCGACTACGCGCCCGCCAAACAAACCCATTTTCGCGAAAAAACACGCAAGCCACTGCCCGCCGAAATTCCCTACGGTAGCAGCACCTTTCGTATCGGCGATAAAGTCATTCAGACTCGCAATAACTACGACAAAAATGTCTTCAACGGCGACATGGGCATCATTCGCAGTATTGCCGCCGACAGCTCTAGTATCACCATCGAGTTCACCGGTGATATCATCGAATATACCAAAGGCGAGCTCTCCGAAGTCCAACTGGCCTACTGTATCTCGATCCACAAAAGCCAAGGCAGTGAATACCCCATCGTCATCATCCCACTGCTCAAGCAGCATTTCATGCTCCTCCAGCGCAATCTCGTTTACACCGGCATCACACGTGCGCGTCAGAAAGTCTATCTCGTCGGCTCTTTAGACGCCTACTCTATGGCGATTAAAAACAACGACCAACAAGTCCGCCGCACCCACCTACGCCGTCGACTTCGCAGTGCCGTCGAAAAATGCCAAACACCGGTCGCTGAAACTTAAGGTATATTCGAGCCACTCAGCTCGAGTCATTCACACTGACCAGAAGTGGCCTAGAGAAGTTTCTTTTTTCAACAAGACCCCGCGTGTAAGGTATGTCAGCCTGCCACGTTTAGACCCTTTACCGTTTTAGATTTTTCAGCCACCTCTGACTCAAACACGATGGCCTCCACAGAAACCATACACCTTCGCGGCGTCCGCCAAAATAACCTTAAAGGTTTCGATCTCGACCTACCCATTGGTCAGCTCACCGTGGTGACCGGACTCAGTGGCGCGGGTAAGTCCTCTCTTGTATTTGAGACGCTGCACGCGGAAGGGCAGCGTCGCTACGTCGAGACATTCTCCCCCTACACGCGCCAATTCATGGACCTGATGGATCGGCCCAAAGTCGATTCGGTCGAGAACATTCGCCCCTCCATCGCGATCCAGCAGTCCAATACGGTCAAGACCTCCCGCTCCACAGTCGGCACCATCACCGAGCTCTGCGATTTCTTCAAAGTCTGGTTTCCTAATGTCGCCAAACTGATCGACCCCGCAACAGGTGAGCCAATCACCGACGACAACCCGCAATCTATTTGGGAAAAACTGCTTCAAGCGCACAAAGATAAAACCGTGCTGATCGCGTTCCCGATCACTCGCCCCGAAAAATTCGAGTGGAGCGAGATTCTCCAGCCCCTTTCGGCCCAAGGTTACACTCGAGTTGTACATAATAGCAGCGTCACTCGCATCTCAGATCTCCAATCACAGGCCACAACTCGCAAGCCTCAGACCTCTAGCCTTTTTGTGGTTCAAGACCGGATCAAGGTTGGGACAAAAATCCGCTCTCGTTTTATCGAAGCCGCACAAGCCGCACTCACCTTCGGTAAAGGCCACATCCAAATATTGGATACAGATGGCGCAATTGTCGCCGAGTTCACCCACGGGCTTCATTCGCCCGAGACAGGTATTACATATCGACCAGCTACCGCACCGCTCTTTTCTTTCAATTCACCCATCGGCGCCTGCGAAAAATGCAAAGGTTTCGGACGCATCATCGAGATCGATTATAACTTAGTCACCCCCGACAAGAGCTTGTCAGTCGATGACGGTGCCATCCGTGCGTTCCAAGGCGCAGTCTACAGCGAAAGTCTGCGCGACCTACAGCGCGCAGCTAAAAAACATAAAATCCGCACTGACCTGCCATGGTCAAAATTAAGCAAAAAAGAAATCCTTTTCATACTAGAAGGCGAACCGAACTATAAAGAAGACAACAACCAGTGGTATGGTATTTATCGTTTCTTCGACTGGCTTCAGAGTAAAATCTACAAGATGCACGTTCGTGTCTTTCTCTCCAAGTTCAGAAGCTATTCGCGCTGCCCCGACTGCGGCGGTTCACGCCTTAAACCCGAAGCACTCAACTGGAAATGGAACGACCTCACCCTTCCCGACCTTTACCAAAAAAGTGTGAGCGAGTTACTCACATTATTGGAGGGTAACGCTCCGTCTTTGACGCATTCAACTCAGCGTAGCAATGACGGAGCATTGCCCTCCACTGATCACTCCGCACTCAGTGAAATTATCAGCCGACTCTCCTTCCTCGACCAAGTCGGCCTCGGCTACCTGACGCTCGACCGCACCTCCCGCACCCTTTCAGGCGGTGAGACCATGCGAGTCAACCTAACCTCCTGCCTTGGCTCATCCCTAGTGGACACACTCTTTGTGCTCGATGAACCCTCAGTCGGTCTGCATGCCCGCGACATGGATCGCCTCATTTCAATTCTGCGGCGACTCACCACTCAAGGTAACACGGTCGTCGTCGTCGAGCACGACGAAGCCGTCATGCGAGCTGCTGACAACCTGATCGAGATTGGCCCAAAGCCAGGCATCCACGGCGGCCAGCTCATCTTTAATGGCGACTACAATCGTATCCTACTTTCGGATACCATCACCGGTCGCTACCTCTCTGGACGTGAAACGATCGATGCACCAAAGAAACTGCGCGACACAAAGAAAGGTCCTAAGCTCTCGATCTACGGCGCGAGTAAGCATAACCTCAAGGAAGTTGATCTGCACATTCCTCAGCAAGCTTTTGTCTGCCTCAGCGGCGTCTCTGGGTCTGGGAAAAGCACACTACTCAATAACGTCATCTATCAAAATCTACTCGCACGAAAAGGGCTGATTACAGACGACCCAGCGACGATTCAAGATATCGACTCCACCTTACCACTTTCTGATGTCGTGCTCATCGATCAGAGTCCCGTCAGTAAAACACCTCGATCCAACCCAGCTAGCTACTCCGATGCGTGGAGTGAAATCCGAAAATTATTTGCAAAACTAGAGTCCGCCCAATCAGCGGGCATGATGCCTGGGCATTTCTCATTCAACAGTGGCGACGGACGCTGTGAAACCTGCTCGGGGCTAGGCTACGAACGCATCGAGATGCAATTCGTATCCGACCTCTTCGTGCCCTGCCAAACCTGCGAGGGGCAACGCTTCAAACCCGAAGTTTTGGAGATTCAATTCAACGCTCTCAGTATCACCGAAATCCTCGAACTGGATGTCGACGACGCAGTCGTTTTCTTCGCTGACTACCCTAAAGTAACTAGTTGCCTCACTCCAATGATCGATGTCGGCCTCGGTTATCTAAAACTCGGGCAGCCCCTCAACACACTCTCGGGCGGCGAGTCTCAACGCCTTAAACTAATCCGCTATCTCGGCAAGATTGCCGAAAAGTCTGGGCATGCGCTCATTCTAATCGACGAACCCACCACAGGCCTACACCGTGCTGACGTCAAACGCCTGATCGGTGTCTTGCAAGGATTAGTCAATGCAGGTCACTCGCTCATCGTCATTGAGCATAATATCGACATACTTAAAATTGCTGATTGGATCGTCGAACTCGGGCCCGAAGCAGGTATCGGCGGCGGTCAAATCGTAGCCCAAGGCACGCCATCTGACATCGCAAAAACCAACTGCGAAACCGCGGCATACCTTTGCGATGCACTGGCAGGAACGGCCTCGGCGTCATCCGCTGAGCTTAAAGCAGCCGAATCAAACTTCACTTACAACTCTCACCCTCATTCTCTCACCGTCCATGGCGCCCGAGAGCACAACCTTAAAAATATTTCCTGCGAAATACCACACAATAAGATAAGCGTCATCACTGGCGTTTCAGGTTCTGGCAAATCATCCCTCGCCTTCGACATTATATTTGCCGAAGGACAACGGCGCTTCATGGAATCGATGTCTGCGTATGCACGTCAATTTGTCGAGCAAATGCCACGTGCTGATGTCGATGAATTGCACGGCATCGCTCCCACCGTCGCAATTGAGCAACGCGTGACTAAAGGAACGCGCAAATCGACCGTCGCCTCAATTACCGAGGTCGCTCAACACCTGCGCTTACTGTATGCACGAATTGGCATTCAACATTCTCCTAGCTCTGGCGAAGCTGTGATCAGTCAGAGCGAAGGCGCGCTACTCAAGCGCCTCAAATCAATCCTCGCCGAATACCCATTTGACAAGTTCAGGGCAGGCAAGACGAAGGAGCTTCACCTCTGCGCTCAGCTGGTGCGCGGGCGTAAAGGCCACCACCAGCCGCTCGCAGACTGGGCCAGTGACCACGGCTATGAGACCTTACGTATCGACGGCCAACTCGTGCCCATCAATCGGTTTCAAAAACTAGATCGCTATAGTGAGCACGATATCGAACTAGTCATTGCCACACTCTCGGCCGGGATGACCTCCGTGTCGTCCGCACTCAAAGAAGCTCTCAAACTCGGCAAAGGCACCGCCTTCCTACTCAACGCAAAAAACGAAATTATATCTTGGCTTTCAACGAAACGCACCGATCCGACCACCGGCGAAGCCTTCCCTGAACTCGACCCGAAAAACTTCTCATGGAATAGCGCCCGCGGTTGGTGCCCAAGCTGTCGCGGCTACGGCCAAATCTTTGACTGGATGAGCAAAGACGAAGCCGCCGCCATCGATGTGCCCGACGGCCTAGAAGACGGCGACACGTGCCCAGATTGTAACGGAGCACGCCTCAACCCGCTCAGCCGCGCCGTTAAGCTACACCTTAAAACATCAATCAAACAACAACGTCCAACCAACAACACTGCCAGCCTCCCAGAGCTGCTGGCGCTCACACCCAACGAATTAATCGACACACTTAAGCGCGTAAAAACCGACCAACGCAGCGGGCCCGTACTGGACGAGCTGCTCCCTGAAATCGAAGAGCGACTGCGCTTTATGGATCGCGTTGGCCTCAACTACCTTGGCCTCGATCGTGCCACTGCCACACTTTCAGGTGGTGAGGCGCAACGCATCCGACTCGCCGCTCAACTCGGCTCCAACCTTTCAGGCGTTCTATACGTGCTTGATGAGCCATCCATCGGCCTACACGCCCGCGACAACGAACAACTCATCACCGCCCTTGAACAACTTCGCGACCGTGGCAATACCCTCCTCATCGTCGAACATGATGAAGACACCATGAAACACGCCGATCAGATCATCGACATCGGCCCCGCTGCTGGCATCCACGGCGGCGAAATAGTCGCCTGCGGCACGCTCGCACAACTACGAAAAAATAAGGCATCGATCACCGGCAAATATATGCGCAAGAGTATGCCGCACCCTTTACGTGGGGCATATCGTGCACTTCCCGAGCCATGGAGTCCTCGCAAAAAAAAGAGCAACGAACAATGGATCAGTCTACAAGGCGCGGCACTGCGAAACCTCAAAGGCTTCAATGTACAAATCCCCAAGCAACGCCTCACCGCAATCTGCGGCGTCTCGGGCGCAGGCAAATCCACCCTCACTCGAGATTTGCTCAAACCACTGGTCGAAGCTTCAATCGAGACGAAGTTACCAAAGTTGGTGTCCAAGCAACTGCCCACTTCTCGCTCCTCACTTTCCACCAGCTTTCGAACACTCTGTGGAGCAGAGAGCGTTCGGAAGGTCATCGAGGTCGATCAATCGCCTATTGGTAAAACTCCCCGCTCCACGCCCGCAACTTACATCGGTGCGTTCGACATAATCCGCGACATTTACGCCAGTCTGCCTGAAGCTCGCGCGCGAGGCTACAGCGCGGGCACTTTTTCGTTCAACACTAAGGGCGGTCGCTGCGAGACCTGCAAAGGCGCAGGGCGGCTGAAGCTAGAAATGAATTTTATGCCTGACACTTATGTGACATGCGAGGATTGCAACGGCCGACGCTACGGCGCCGAACTCGACGAGCTGCGCTGGAATGGGAAAAACATCGCCGACGCCTTACTCATGAGTTTCGAGGAAGCCGCCGAATTCTTTAGCTTCCACACCGGCCTAAAAAGCCTACTCGAAGCCATGGTCGAAACCGGCCTCGGCTACATCGCGCTGGGGCAATATTCCCCCACCCTTTCCGGTGGCGAAGCGCAACGCCTCAAACTCGTCAGCGAATTAGCTAAAGGCATGCCCACTTTTAAAGAGCGCCAATATAACAAAGGCCAAGGCAATCTCTACATTCTCGAAGAGCCTACGATCGGCCTTCACCTCAGTGACGTCGAGCGCCTGATCGAATTGCTGCACCGCCTGGTCGACAAAGGCCAAACCGTAATCGTCATCGAACACCACCTCGACGTGATTGCTGATGCCGACTATCTAGTTGAGATCGGCCCCAACGGCGGCGATGCTGGTGGACAGTTACTCTATCAAGGCGATGTCGCAGGGCTAAAAACTACAACAGCCAGTGTAACGGCAAAATTCCTGAAAGATTGTTGAAAGTGACTATCGAATATCAAAACCTTAACCAAAAAGAGCCAATCTAATAGAATTAGAATGAACAGTTCATTCAAAAACTCTCTTATTCATCATGACCACATCAAACGTAACCTCACTCGATCTCAGCAACGCATTTCCCCGCAGCCCGCGCGCGACGCTGGCTGGCTACGTCATCGCTGCGCGCACACTCGACAAGTGCCGAGCGGTGATCGCTGGCACAGCAGGCGAATACCACTTTGATTGCCCACTCGACCAGCTGTTTCTCAATTTTGCTGGGATCTCTGCTGAGAACTTTAAAGCCTTTGTCGCAACAGGCGCCGATGATACCGCCGTCGCCGAATGGATTCAAGCCAACGGCACAGAGCACACACAGGAGGCATTGGTGCAATGGAACAACGATCTACGCTTCAAGCGGATCAGTGAAATGCCGGTCAAGCTGCAAGTGTATCTCGAAGGGTACATCGCAGAGTTCATCCCGGCGGACAAAATCGTTTATACTTGGTTCGACGTATATGACATCGAAGAACAACGGTTCTAATATTAGGAGGCACGTTACGTTGCTGCATCTGACGAAATTCTGCGGAATATCCAGTATTTTCAGTGAATCGGTGAGTTTCTCAAATTCTCTGAAAATAAGGATTGATCTTCGCGCTCAGCCCGCTTTCTTCCTCCGTATTGGTATGGAGAAGTGGCTGAGTGGCCGAAAGCGCTTCTTTGCTAAAGAAGTGAGCCTCAAAAGGGTTCCATGGGTTCAAATCCCATCTTCTCCGCCACTTTTTAAAACCCGCGAAACACTCGCGGTTTTTTTATTCACGCATCTGAAAATGCGTAAAACCATACAGGCGTCCCGAATCAAGCCACCCAATCAAGTTATTAGCGCATCGGACGCCGAGCACGCCACCGATAGTCCACAGCGATAATAAGCCAGCCACCAAAAGCAAAGGTGGCATCGAGGAAGGGTCATGGATTAGATAGAAACTATTCAAATATAGCGCGGAGCAAAATAAACATGCAGATCGGCATTCAGGAACCATCGGCGCTACCAGCTGCTCGAACGGGCACGGCGGTATCGGCGCGATTTTGTCGAAACTGAAAGCGATTAATATCGCGCAGCGACAGTGTTTCACCGGTCTGCGCATAACCCTTTGATTTATTCAGCATCCTTTCATACATACGTTTATTCTCGATCTTCTTCGCAGTCGAATTTGTACTAATCTGTGCCTGACGCTCGAGGTCGGCCAGCCGTCCATTCCACTTGGAAATATCCATCGATTTTGTCTCAAACTCGACTACTTCAGACTTAAAGCGCTTTTTATCTTTAGTTTCAGTTAGCGAAATATTCGATTTTTTCGAGCCGAGTGAGGAATAATGTGAGTCCCATTGCTTAAAGGGAAACGACTTCTGCAGCAAATCAGACTTTTGATTGCCCGACCAAGATTTTTGTTCGACGCGCTTTTGCGACAGGTTTTTCTCCTGCTTATTATATGCATCCACTGCCGATATCTCGCCCCGTAAGCATGCGACAGACATTACAAATGCTAGGGCGATAAAAAAAATCAATGGGGCTCGAATATACATATGACAGGTTCGATGTGTAAAGCCGCCTCCTTAAAATATCAAGCTAATCTGCCCTATCGCACGATTTGAATCAGCGCGTCTCGGGCTTTGCATTATTGACTGACTGCAAACGAACCTTCTAAATCCGCGGTTTTCTATAACATGGCAACACTGACGACAGACTACGACTTTTCCGCAATCGAGCCAAAATGGCAGGATTTCTGGGAGCAAAACGCAACTTACAACGCGAAGGATTTTGAAGACAAGCCGACCTGCTATATTCTCGATATGTTCCCCTACCCCTCCGGCGCCGGCTTGCACATCGGCCACCCCGAGGGCTACACTGCTAGTGATGCGCTTAAGCGCTATAAAAAGGCCAAGGGCTTTAATGTGCTCCACCCGATGGGCTGGGACGCCTTCGGCTTGCCGACTGAGCAATACGCTATCAAAACTGGTATGCACCCTCGTGACACTACCAAGCAAAATGTTGCGCACTTTAAAACACAGCTGCGCCAGCTCGGATTTGCTTACGACTGGTCACGCGAGGTTAACACCACCGATCCTGGCTACTATAAGTGGACGCAATGGATTTTTATTCAGCTTTTTAAGAAGGGACTAGCCTACGTCGATGAGAAACCCGTCTGGTTTTGCCCCGAGCTCGGTACTGTGCTCGCCAATGAGGAAGTGCTCAACACCGCTGAAGGCCCTCGCTCAGAGCGTGGCAGTTTCCCAGTAGAGCGTCGCCCGATCCGCCAGTGGGTACTCCGCATCACCGAATATGGCGACCAACTTATCGCGGGCCTGAAAGACCTTGACTGGCCCGATTCAACCAAGCGTCTGCAGGAAAATTGGATCGGTCGTAGCGAAGGTGCCGAGATCACCTTCGACATCGTAGGCCACGATGCAGACCTTAGCGTCTTTACCACTCGCCCAGACACACTGTTTGGTGCGACCTATATGGTAATTTCACCAGAGCACCCTCTTCTCTCGCAGATCTGCAGCAGTGCGCAGAGCGACGCGGTATTCGCCTACGCGGAAAAAGCGAAAAGTAAATCTGATCTAGAACGCGCGGAGCTAAGCAAAGAAAAAACTGGCGTATGGACTGGTGCCACTGCGATCAATCCGGTCAGCGGAAAAGAAATTCCGATCTGGGTGGCGGACTACGTGCTCATGACTTATGGCACAGGAGCAATCATGGCCGTGCCAGCGCACGACGCACGCGACTTTGAATTCGCCAAAGAATTTGATCTCGAAATCCTGCAAGTCATCGACGATAACGGCCACGCCGAAAAAGATGCCTCTGGTGGACTGAGCGAAGCCTACACAGGCCCCGGGAATTTAATCAACTCAGACGAGCAAAGCGGCAAAGACTCCGAAAGTGCGAAAAAGGCGATAATCATTCAACTCGCAGCTGAGAAACGCGGCGAAGCGACAGTCAACTTTAAGCTGCGCGACTGGCTCTTTTCTCGTCAACGTTACTGGGGCGAGCCCTTCCCAATCGTGTGGGTAAGCAAGGCCGATTATGAAAAGGTGGACGACTCGCTTAAATCGATCGAGCGCCCCGTCAGCTGCCAAATTGATGGTGAACTGCGCTTTGCCGTTGCCCTCCCCGAGAGTGCACTACCATTGACATTACCCGAAGTGGATAGCTACACACCGTCGCCCGATGGTCAGAGCCCACTATCGAAAGCCGAGGAATGGCTACACCTCTATATCGATCCAAAAACTGGAGCCACTTCCAGTGAGCCCGTCGAAGGATGGGTAACAGGCTCACGCGAGACTAACACCATGCCACAATGGGCTGGTTCGTGCTGGTATTACCTGCGCTACATAGATCCAAAAAATACCGACGCACTGATCGCCCCGGAAAAAGAAAAATATTGGGGCTATCCAGATCTTTATATTGGCGGCGCAGAGCACGCGGTGCTGCACCTGCTCTATGCTCGCTTCTGGCACCATGTGCTCTTCGACCTTGGCGTGGTAAGCCATCCAGAGCCGTTTAAAAAGCTCTTTCACCAAGGCATCATTTTAGGCGAAGACGGCGAGAAAATGTCAAAAAGTCGCGGCAACGTAGTCAGCCCAGAGAGTATCGTCGTCAATTACGGAGCCGACGCTTTACGCCTTTACCTGATGTTCCTCGGTCCCCTTGAAGCGATGAAGCCGTGGAATACCAAGGGCATCGAAGGCATCGCCCGCTTTCTGCGTAAAGTATGGCGCCTCGTCGTAGCCGAGGACGGCACACGCCAAGCCAAAATTGGTGCAACCGATCAACTCGACGCCGAGACTGATCGCATACTGAACGCCACAATCAAAAAAGTCAGCGAAGACTACGAGGCACTCGGCTTTAACACCGCAATTTCGCAAATGATGATTTGCGTCAATCAACTCGGTAAAGCCGACGCGCTTACACTCGACGCTATCGAATCGTTGATCAAATTACTCGCACCCCTCGCGCCGCATCTCGCCGAAGAGCTCTGGTTATTTCTAGGCCATACAGGTAGCATCGCAACTGCAGGTTGGCCAGTATTTGACGAAAGTAAATTAAAGGAAGACTCCATTAAAATCATTTTTCAAGTGAATGGTAAATACCGTGGCGATGCCCAGTTCCCTGCCGACGTCTGCAAAGACGACGCGATCGCAACTGCCAAGGCACACGAAAGAATTAGCGCACACATTGAAGGTAAAGTCATCAAACGCGAAATCTACGTACCAGGAAAAATCGTCAACATCGTAGCTGTTTAATGTATATCGAATCTAAGACGCGCCGGAAAACTCTGTTCTGCCTCATCGCTACAGGTTTTTTTATGGGCGGGGCAGTCGACTCGAATGCCGAGGAAATGGTCGAAGGAGTCGCAGTCGCCACCAGCGTTCAAGGTAGCATTCAGATCGAGGATGCCGAATCACAAATCTCACAACCTAAACTACACGACACGCTCAATCTGAATACTTGTACCGTCGAAACCGGCAAGAACTCTCATCTCTTCCTAGCGCTGTCGAATGGCATGGGTATCGGCATAGGTGAAAAATCGGAAGTTCGATTCGAAACCTTTACCCAAAAACCGTTCAACGAGAAAAGAGAAAAACTCTCCTACGAGCCATCTGTATCCATCCTATCGATACGAATCATTAATGGAGACCTAGCAGTCGTCAGTAATAATCTATCACCACTTTCAGAAGCACGTGTACTCCTGCCGACTGGGGAATTACAGATACACTCGGCTACATGCATCATTCACTACAATAATAGGGCTGCCCAAATCACCGCTTACGCAGGCCTGCTTACCTATAAATACCCAGACAGAAAGCACCGTGAATTAATCGTCGAACCGCAAAGTATTCGCATTAGTGCACAAAGTGCCATGCTCGGCGAGATCACCGAAAGCATGACACTCAGCTCGCAGCCTAAAGCAGTTGAAAAATTCGCAAAAGCCACTGAAAACGCCAGCAAGCGGGTCTTTTTTAAAGCAGGAAAAAATGGCCATTCACCTGAACCAGTTTTGATTGCATCACCCACTTACTTCGACCAGCCTATCATTCGACCTTACGAATACCCCGAATAGCCCATTGCCATGAGTCCTGCCCTGTCCCTATCGAAATTCTTACCAGACAGCTTTGCTCAACGCCCCATCGCTTTAATTGCCGGCAAAGGTCGATACCCGATACTGACAGCAAAACGCATACGTGATGCTGGCTTACCGTTACGAATCGTGTCCTTTGCAGGAGAGACTGAGCCAGAGTTAATCGATTCGACCGCCGCGAATGAACACATCCAAATAAAAGTCGGGCAGCTTGGAAAACTACTCAAATCACTAAAGAAACTCGATTGTGGCTATGCACTCATGGCTGGACAAATTACACCGCGGCGCCTCTTCCACGGCCTTCATCCAGATCTAAAAGCCCTAAAGATTCTCAACAGCCTAAAGATCAAAAATGCCGAGACCATCTTCGGTGCGATCGCTAAAGAGATTGAAGCCATCGACATCTCTATGCTCGATGCCCGTTCGTTTCTGGATGATCAACTTGCTAACGAAGGCTTAATGACTGTAGGCAAATTAAACGCAGAGTTAAGGGATATTGAGCACGGCATCAGTATCGCCAAAGGCATGGCAGATTTAGATGTCGGCCAAGGCGTTGTCGTGCGACACGGCACTGTGCTGGCAGTCGAGGCTTACGAAGGGACCGATTCGATGCTTAGCCGTGCAGGCACTTTCAAGGCCGATGATCTTATTTTCGTCAAGACCGTGAAGCGAGGGCAAGACTATCGCTTTGACGTACCAGTCTTTGGCCACCAGACACTAGAGGTGATGTATGAGTCAGGCATTCGCACCGCTGCGCTTGAAAGCGGCAGTGTCCTAATTCTTGATAAAGCGAGCATTCTAGAAAAAGCCCATTCACTCAAGATCGAACTCTTTGGCTTCTCTGAGGGTAAAAAATACGCTGTAGGGGATTAATTTATTCTTTATAAAAACTACAATTCGTATAGCTTAAACATAATGGCTTTAACAAGGTACAAACAATCATGTTCAGACCGCGCCGCATATACGCTCGTCGAAATCGCAGTGGTGGTCACTATTATCGGCATCTTAGCAACCCTAGCGGTTCCTTATTTCAAACGAGTCAAAGAAAGCGCAATCATCAGTACCTTGGAGAACGACTTGCGCATATTCTCTCAAGAGTTTATGCAATACGAGCTCAACTTTGGAACTTATCCAGACACAAGCACGCCTGGCACCTATCCTAATGGTATGGCAGACCGCATTAGTAGCACATGGATCCAGTCCTCTGTTATCGGCGGCACCTATCGCTGGGTACACGCTAGTAATAATGGCAACGGCGGCAACGGCAACGGCAACGGCAACGGCAACGGCAACGGCAACGGCAACGGCAACGGCAACGGCAATAATGGGAATAGCAACAACGGCAACGGCAACGGCAACGGCGGTGGCGGTGGCAATTTATATGCGTATATCGAAATCACCACCAACTCGAGCGAACCGCTACGTATCGACTCAACTCGCCTATCCGAAATTGACGGTGATTTAGATGATGGCAATACCGGCTCTGGCTATTTCCAAGTCTCAGGAATGAGCATACGCTACTACCTCGAGCAATAGCCTGTTGCTCGTAAAGTTACTGAACCTACTGCAACTCCCCGATATCAGCGAGTGCTCCAAAGTGTCGACGAAACAGGATGCCGTTCAGCAATATTCGGTCATCTTCCTTGGGTAATAGTAGATAAAAGTCGCCTGCTAACAATGCAGGCTTATCCCCTTGAGAGCCTAGACGAAGCAGCAGTGATTCAACCTGCTTCAAAGTAAATCCCGCAAGCTCAGCAGACCGCCACATCTCGTATAATTTAAATTGCCCCTCGTCCGTCAGCTCAATGACTTTTCCACCTTCTTGGTAGCCTTCCACGTAAAGCCCCGCATAAGCACGAATACTTTCACCTGCTATCGCGCCTGGGGTAAATTCAAAAATGGGGACTAAGGCCGGGCCTTCCGTCAACTGTTTCCAAGTAGAAAAGACGGTCTTGCACAATACCGCCAACAACACGATCAACAACACGACTAACAAGTGCTCTCGCATACTAGGCCCGACCCGCGAACGTCGCGACTTATTCGCCAACTCGGCTTCCCTTGTAATCATTGCAGCTTCAGACTGTAGCACGCTATCAAAAGACGAGCCTTTTAGCAACTGCAAGACCCCACCTGCGACAACCTTAATATTCGACCGATTCAATGCATTTGGGTCAGTATAATAGAGTTCTCCGCCGATCACTGTAATCGTTGCGCGAATACTCCCAGCAGCTATAGATATAACTGGATATTCATGTGTCGGATGTTGAGAGCTGGTTATTGCCACGCGATTCAACATAATGATCAAACCATCATCGTCCTCAATTACAGTCGACCATGCGTCGACCGGCAATGGCACGACACTATAATCAGAATTAATATGACTGAGGCGAACTTGATAAGGCATAACTAAAAGATATATAGGACACTCACACGCGTGACAAAATCAACACTATAACAACTCAGCCGCTCAAATTGACTTCGACATACAACCAGAACTATTTATTGTGCATCACGCACTCGATGCGAGTACCGCAAGATTATACTTTACATATCAACATATCATTATACGTTGATTCGTTAACATGAAGACACTTTCGATCAAACAGCGCCTAGCGACCAACGATCCACTCTTTTCGGTCGAATTTTTTCCGCCTAAATCGGACGCTACAGCACAACAGCTGCTGCACACCGCAGAGCGCATTCAGGCTTATTGCCCAGACTTCGTATCAATTACATACGGCGCAGGTGGCAGCACGCGCAGCCGCACGCTGAACTACGCCCGTAAGCTTCACAAAGACTATGGCTACGCCGTAATGCCGCACCTAACCTGTGTCGGTCACTCGCGCGTGGAGTTGAAACAGACCATTGCCGAATTCAGGTCAGCAGGCCTCAAGCAAATCATGGCACTGCGCGGTGATCCACCCAAAGGCGAAACCAACTTCACACCTCATCCAGACGGACTCAGATACGCCAGCGAGCTGGTGCAACTGATTCGCGAAGTGTACCCAGAATGCGAGTTAGGCGTAGCGGGCTATCCCGAAAAGCACCCCGAAGCTCCGTCGCTAGAAATCGACCTGCTCAATCTGAAACGTAAAGTAGATGCCGGCGCGACTTTCGTCACCACACAATTATTTTTCGATAACAATGCCTATTTCGAATTCGTAGATAATTGCCGTCGCGCAGGGATCACCGTTCCCATACTACCTGGCCTGATGTCTGTCACATCCTACAAACAAGCTCTGCGCTTCTGTGAGATGTGCGGCGCCTGCATCCCCACAACCCTCAACGAACAACTCATCGCCGCTGGCGACGACAAGGCTGCAGTCGAAGCGATCGGAATCGAGTGGAGCTATCAACAAGCTCTCGAATTGTTGAAAAGAGGTGCCCCAGGGATTCACCTCTATATTCTAAACCGTTCGGGCCCCGCCATCGCTCTGATAAAAAAACTACAACATGCCGGATTTTACCAGTAAGCCCCGACCATGGCTAAACCAACTGACATTCAACTAATCGGCAGCGAACTCTGTATCCTCTGGCAAGATGGCAGCGAGAGCTATTTCTCTGCCGAGTTTTTGCGACAGCACTCGCCCAGTGCGCAAAACATCGGCGAAAAAGACATTTTTGGTAATCAATACGGCGGCGATGGTCCGAAAGAATTCGCCGGCGTCACGATTCAGGGCTGGGACTTTCAAGGGAACTATGCGGTTAGCCCATGGTTCAGTGACGGGCATAAGAGCGGCATTTTTAGCTGGGAGTATCTTAAAGACCTTGAAGCAAAGTTGCCTCAGAGCTGAATTGCAGCTAGCTGGCGAGCTACTACTACGATGAATTTCATCTGCGCTTTAGCTCGATAAATCCTCGTCACCAGCAAATTAAGGATCGAACCTTGATGCGCACTTATGCATAAGTCTAGGCCATGGCGAAACGCAGCAAAGGGAAATGGATCGGCTCACTCATGGTATTGGCCGCATTGGTCACCGCGAGCATCCTAGGCATTAGTTTTTATCATTCGACAGCCAGTATACACAAACTACTGACAGAGAATCATCAGCTCAACAAAGCGGTGCGTAATCTGACTCAAGAAGAACAGATTGGCTATGCCACGCTGCAGTCGCAGTCTCGCAATGATTTAGGCGAATTAGAAAGCGTGGTGCGCTTCGTACAAACTGCGGCCGATAATCCCCAAACGACCGTATCCGAACAACTCTTTGTCGTGCGTGGCGACATCATTTACTTTGATGCGTTGATTGTTAAATTCACTAACGAATACGTAAAAGACGGCACCGAGCGCGCGCTCTACCTATGGCGACGCATCTATGGAGAAACGACCACACCCGCCAATGGCGATGCAATCGAAATCCCTGGTACGGCACCGGAGCGCTACTACACCATCACCGAATCCCTCCATTTGAAGAACCGGGATATTTTCTGGGAGGCTATCTGGGAACTCGCCAACGACCCCACTCGCCTCAGCGACTACGGCGTACAAGCCGTATTTGGTAATGCCATCTACACCCGCATGCAACCCGGCAAGGTTTACATATTTAAGATCAGCGCGAGTGGGCAAATTTACCCAGACATCGTGGATACGTATTAATACTTCCCTAAAACATCGATTTAGCAAATTGGATACATAAAGCCGGCCCTCCTGGCTGGCGAGACATCCTAAACTTTATCGCCGAAAACGACGGCCTGCTAATGAACTGCGCGAAACCGACTTCTTGGCGCTCTGCACTGGCTTGCCAACAGTGATCCCAGGTCGAAAACGCATCACTCGATCAAAGGCCTCGGGCAATTCGGACACGGCCTTAAAATCATACATCTTGCCCTGAAAGGGATAACGCATTGAAGTCTCTCCAGAATGAAGCAGCATCCTTTTTTCGCCGGTTTCGATTGCCACTTCTTTATTGAAACTAAAGCTGCCGTAGGTGCGGTCTCCGACAATTGGATGACGATGATTCTGGCATTGTACACGGAGCTGATGCGTTCGCCCAGTTAGGGGTATTAATCGAAGCAGCGCGACCGGAAATCCACCCGTCGGAGCTTTGGCTACTTGATAACGGGTCTTTGCAGGTATGCTCTGTCCGCCTTTAATTATTTTCTTACCCTGATACACATCTTTCTTCAAAATATCACTCCAAGAACCTGCCGGCACCGAGGGCACACGTCTTACCAACGCATAGTAAACTTTAGTCACTTTATGGGTCGAAAACCGCAGCTTAATCGCGGTGTTTATCTCCTCATTAAGTGCAAGCAGTATCACGCCTGAGGTCGGCGAATCGAGACGGTTGATCAGCCATGCTCGATGCTGCACGTCACCAACCTGCCATGAGTAAACCTCGTCATCGTAATCGTAACTAGCCTCGAGCAGCGAACGCGTACTCTCCCCTACTTTATTCGGATGCGACATCAGCCCTGCGGGCTTATCCAGAGCGACCAAACCATGCTGATTTGAGGTGATCAAGCGAACTCCAGAGCCCAGGGGTAGGTCACTGGCTTGAGTTATCTGTTGAGGCGAAGTCATAGAGAAATCGTAAAAATATGACTGAGTAAAATAGGAGCACAATATTTTTTAGCGATAATGAAACACGACTTCCAACGTGCGCTCTTGGCCGAAGACTTTAACCATTTCCTTGGTCCACGGGCGGAACGGAGAACGCTTTGTGAGCGCGGTCTGACAAATCAAGGTAGCGATCTCACTCGCAGTGCTATGCAACAGCTCAACATCATGTATCAGGCCATCTGCGGTAATACGAAAGCTAACTACCACACGGGTGGAAGTATCAATTGGTTGAAAAAACTCGATCTCTTGATACCACCCAGCCTGAAGTGCCGCGTAGAACTGCTGTTCATATTCCCCAAACTCACTGAACGTGGCATCAATCGCCAGTGTACCACGACGACTGGCGGAGCCCTCCGAGCGCATCACGGGACCATGAATCAGATCTGGTGAGAGTGTCGGCCTTGCACGCGGCATTGGCTTAGCATTAGGTGCACCACCGCTGCCATCCCCCTCTTGTTGCAGTTGTTGCTGGACTGTTTGGGACTGTGGCCTGTAGAGATTGATCGGTGCCTCAAGGTCTGGAATCTCAACCAGCTCTTTGCCAGGCCCAGTGATCTTAAGACTACTACCAGGACCATCGTCAATAATCGGCTTTTGTTTGATAAAGTCTGGAACTGGTAGTGGCTTTGCTGGCGGCACCATCTGCGCTGCTTGTGCCCCAATTTTACCACCATCGGTACCTTCGCCCTCGCCTAACTGCATGGCGGGGACATATATACCGGGAGTCAGCGATGCTGCCGGCACTGTCGCACCTTGAATAATTTTTTGCGAGTTCTCCTCGCCGTCGACATTGGGCGCGTCGAGTAATGCCTCCTTGAGACTTTGATCAGAGGCTTGTTGCGCACGAAAGGAATATTGATCTTTACGGTCTGGCTCATTTTCTGGCACCTCAGGGTTCGCCTCGACAAATTTGAGCTCATCAGCTGTGAGTGGTTCTGGCGGTAGCAATATAATTTCGAGCGACTCATCTTGCAGATCAAGTGCTGTGCTAGACATCAGGAACTTATCCGGTACGACAACGAGCAGACTGATGTGCAGCAGCAACGCAATCATTAGAGCCGCAGCAGACGACCACCATTGCTCGCGCCTCGCTTGTTTAAACGGATTTTCAAGCCGTAGTGTTGTAGATGCCTGAGCCAAAGTTTAAATAGTGAATCAGCTTTACACTCGAAAATCAAAGCCGAGTTCGATTAGCCGTGCCTCGAGGGCTTGAATCGGTAGCCCCATAACATTTTCAACAGAACCTTCGACTGCTTCAATAATCATCTCGCGCCCGGCCTGAATGCCATAGGCACCTGCTTTGTCGAGCGGATCGACACACTTAAAATAAGCTGTAATAGTCGCGTCGTCCAAAGTCTTGAAATGCACTTGACTGGATTCAACAAAATCGTTGCTCAGTCCACCAGCCTGCCATCGCAATGCGATTGCCGTAAACACAGTATGCGTACGCCCGGAAAGCTGCCTCAGCATTGAACGTGCATCATCTAAATCCAGAGGCTTATTCAGCACGATGCCATCGAGTGCCACAGTGGTATCTGAACCAAGCACCAGGGCGTCTGGAAAATTCGCCGTCAAGGCATCCGCCTTCAAACCAGCATTGTGCAATACCATCTGAGCGGGACCATCGTCAGGTGAATTATACTCTTCGACATCGGCCGGACAGATTCGGAACTGAAGGCCGATGCGTTCGAGTAATTCACTGCGCCTCGGTGATGCCGAGGCGAGAATAAGTTGTAGTGGATGTGAGTCGGCTCGATTCATTTGCTAAAGTGTACCGCAAAATACCTGCTACTTTGAGGGAATTAATCTAAGACCGTTTCCACAGACCCGATTGCCCGAGCATAAGCCAAGCGACTCACACCATATAAATACGCGGAGTTTAGATGACTGCGTTCGGCATCGGCAAGGCGCTGTTGGGCATCAATCAGTTCACGGTTATCCGCCAAGCCCTCTCGATAACGAAGCTCCGCCTGCTCCACCTCGCCAAGTCCTAGTCCGATTTCTTTACGCGCCAGCCCCATCTGCTTATAACGTGAATTCATATTAAATAATGCGGTTCTAAACTCACTCTCAATACGTTTATCTAACACCCGCATTTGATAGCTCGCTTGGCGCGCCACTGCAGCAGCTTCGCGCTTTTCGGATTCGATCCTAAAACCATCAAACACCGGCACCGAAGCCCGCACACCAACAAGCCACGCCTCATTATAATCACTGGAAAATGCTTCTTCTGAATCATAGCCCCAGTCGCCAAACAGCTCGACGCTCGGCAAACGTTGCCACGATGCCGCCTTGCGCGCCAGCAACGCTTGCTCGAGACGCTTCTTCTGCCCAGCCAACTCTGGACGCGAGCCAATTAAAGCGCTTCCGATAATTTTATAGTCCTCTATAGACGGGGGCGCTTTCAGCATAGTTATGATCGATTCATCCAACTTTAATTCAGAATCCAAATTTAAATCAAGCAACGCTTTTAAGCGGAGCATAGATGCCTCGATGTTTGATTCAGCTATCAATAAGTCCCGATCATCTTCCGAGGCACGAGCTTTGGCACGTGTCACATCAATTTTAATACCTGCTCCAGCAGAGAGTTGGTCTTGAGCCAATTGTAACAAACGTTGACTACGCTCAATATTGCCCTCGACAATTCTCTTTCGGTTCAAGTCTCGGATTTGTGTAATATAGAGCTGTACCGCTTGCTCCAAGATATCTTGAATCGCCACTTCGTAATCCATTTTTGAGATTGCATGCTCTAATTCAGCAATACGATAGCGTGCATATTTTTCGGCATCAAACACAGTTTGTGTCGCTTCGACTCTAGTTCCGAAGGAATTAAACGGCGGAGACTCAAAATCATCTCCCGCAAAGCCACGACCAAATTGCTGCCGCGTCTGCGCAGCGACGAGCGAGATTTGTGGTAGCAATGCCGCTCGTTCCTGAAAACTATTCTCTAGCGCACGCCGCACCGTGTCTTTCTCAAATAAAACTTGAGGGCTTGTATCCTTAATTAGCTGATACATGGCATCCAAGGTCAGCACTGGAGCCACTACGGTGACCTTATCAGATAGAATCGAGTCAATCTCGACCTCCGTACTGATCTTTTGCGCATGCCCAGCAATTAGCGCAAAGAAAGAAACGTATAGTAATGCACTGAAAATCTTGAGTTCTCTAAACATCGGAAAATAGTCGTCGCAACGAATCGTAAATATGATAAAATTGTGACTATCTTCGTAGGTCGCACATTTGCAAGTCGCCAGTTCAAACCATTGCTTTAAAAATAAATCATGCATATAGGGATCGCACAAATTAACACGACCGTCGGCGACTTAGCCGGCAATCGCACACTCATCCTCAATGCCTATCAAGCGCTGGTCGCGGATGGTGCCGAGTTGGTCGTCTTCCCCGAACTTGCGATCTGCGGCTATCCTCCACGCGATTTACTATTCAAAAGCTGCTTTGTCAGTGACATTGAAGCGACGCTTAAGTCCATCGCCGCGGAGATCGGCGCTGTACCCGCTATTGTCGGCACTGTCGAAGCTCGAAGCCCTGAGGTAGCCGGTCGGTCTTTTTACAATGCAGCTGCATGGTGTGAAAACGGCGCTATCCAAGTGATCGCACGCAAATGTCTGCTTCCTAGCTACGATGTATTCGACGAAGATCGCTATTTTGAGCCCGCGCTCGCACCAGTCATCCATGAATGGCAAGGTAAGCGTATTGGCATCACCATTTGCGAAGATATTTGGACAGGCCCGGCAGTTACCAATACCCGCCGCTACAATGTCGACCCACTCACGGCATTAGCCGAAAAAGGCATCGACCTGTTGCTCAATCTATCCGCTAGCCCATGGCATGACGGCAAAAACGAAGCCCGCGAACCACTCCTGCAATATGCTGCAGATCGCTGCAATTGCACGGCCGTGTATTGTAACGCTGTGGGCGGTAACGATGAGCTCATTTTCGATGGAGGCAGCCTCGTCGCACATCCACAACGCGGCTTGATTGCCGGTATGGCTGCCTTTCGCGCAGAAAATCGCGTGATCGATATTGACGCACCGAGCGCGACCGAAGTCTCAGAATACTTCAACCTCAAAGGCAATGCTGCGACCCAGGATGCGCTCGTGCTCGGTGTTCGTGACTACGCCCACAAAAGTGGCTTCAAAAAAGCCCTTATCGGCCTCAGTGGTGGCATCGACTCCGCCGTCGTCGCAGCGATTGCCGCCGAAGCCTTTGGCCCTGAGAACGTAATCGGCATCGCCCTACCTTCTGCAATTTCCAGCCAACATAGCCGCGACGATGCTGAAGCACTGGCGAAAAACCTCGGCATTGAATATCACGAAGTCGCGATCGCTGACACTGTACACGCCGCCGAAACCGCTCTTGGACCACTTTTTAAAGGCCGCAAAGCCGACGTCACCGAGGAAAATATCCAAGCCCGTGCTCGTGGCGTGCTACTCATGGCGATGTCTAATAAGTTCGGCGCACTACTTTTGACCACTGGCAACAAGAGCGAGATCTCTGTAGGCTATTGCACCCTCTATGGCGACATGTGTGGTGGACTCGCGGTGATTTCTGATCTGCCGAAGATGAAAGTCTACGCGCTTGCGCGTCATATCAACCTTACGCGCGAACGCATACCATTGAACACAATCGACAAGCCACCGTCAGCTGAACTGCGTCCCGATCAGAAGGACGAAGACTCTCTACCGCCGTATCCGACGCTCGACGGCATCCTACGACTATACGTCGAAGAAGGCCTTTCCTCCGCTGAAATTATCGAGCGCGGCTACGACCAAGGAGTCGTATGTGACATCATTCGCAAAGTTGACTTAAACGAATACAAGCGCAAGCAAGCCGCACCCGGCCTCAAAACCACACCCCTCGCCTTCGGCGTCGGTCGTCGGATCCCAATTGTGCAAAAATACGTCAGTTAAGCGCGTTGTTGGTTGAAAATTGTTGGTTGAGGGTTGAAGATGCGACCAATGGACAAACCGCAGCAAGCAACTAACAACTCACAAGGTTCAACGCAATTATTCGAACGTGCCAAACAACTCATTCCTGGCGGCGTAAATTCACCCGTGCGGGCCTTCCGCTCTGTAGGCGGTGCTCCCTTTTTTACTGAACGTGCCGACGGCGCGCATCTCTACACCGCCGACGGTAAAGAACTGATCGACTTCGTCTGCACTTGGGGCCCTGCCATCCATGGGCACAATGATCCAGAGATACGCGCGGCCATCAGCCTGGCACTTGAAAAAGGCACTAGCTTCGGCACGCCAAATCCTTACGAAGTCGAGATGGCAGAACTCATCGTCGGCATGGTGCCTTCAGTCGAGAAGGTTCGAATGTGCAATAGCGGCACTGAAGCGACCATGTCTACCATTCGCCTCGCACGTGGCTACACCAAGCGCGACAAGATTATTAAGTTTGCTGGTTGCTATCACGGCCACGTCGACTCGCTGTTGGTCAAGGCAGGCTCCGGCGCCCTCACACTGGGCTACCCAGATAGCGCAGGCATCCCAACCAGCCTGGCCGCCGAAACCATCGTCGTAGAATACAACGATGCAGATGGAGTCCGTGCTGCGTTTCAAAATCACCAAGACGATATCGCTGCCCTCATCGTCGAGCCTTTCCCTGCTAACTGCGGATTCATTCTGCCTGATCAAGGCTTCCTAGCGATGCTACGTGACCTTTGCTATGAGAACGGCACAGTACTGATTTTTGACGAAGTGATGACTGGTTTTCGCCTCGCCCCAGGTGGGGTGCAAGAGCGCGTTGGCATCACGCCTGACCTCACCGCGCTGGGTAAGATCATCGGTGGTGGGCTACCAGTCGGCGCCTTCGGCGGTAAAGCCGATATTATGGATCAACTTGCACCTCTCGGCCCCGTCTATCAGGCAGGGACACTTAGCGGCAATCCGTTAGCGATGGCCGCGGGCATAGCCGCGCTGAAGAAGCTAAAAGCCGACAACCCTTATCCCGCATTTGAGACCATGGGCACTATGATTCGCGATGCGCTGATCAACGCAGCAATTGAAAAAGGTATGCCGCTACAACTGCCACAAGTTGGCTCAATGTTTGCACTCTTTTTCAGCGATTCTCCAGTGCGTAACTACAACGATGCGATCACTAGCGAGACGCAGCTATTTAATAAACTATTCCACTATGCACTGGAAAATGGCGTTTATTTACCACCTTCTGGCTACGAGACCTGCTTCATTAGCACCGCCCACAATGGCAAGGACATTGAGCGCGCCGCCGAAGTATTGGCTGCAGGAATTAAGGCAATGTAGTGAGGCCGTGACACAGTTCCAGTAATGCACTGAGAGATCTATATTTCCATTTGCTATGATCAAAGTCTAGCAAGTGCGCCCTACCAAGCGCGCACAAAAAAGCGGGGCTCATTTCTGAGCCCCGCTAAAGTTTATAGTGTGACTACCAGCCGCCACGACCACCACGGTCGCCGCCACTGTTGCCGCCGCGTCCACCACGGTCACCACCGCGACCACGGTCATTGCCGCGACCACCGCCGCCGTAACCGCCGCCGTTGCCACCGCGACCTCCGCCGCCGTAGCCTCCACCGCCGCCACTTGGACGTTCTTCGCGAGGACGAGCCACATTGATCGCAAGATTGCGGCCCATGAAATCAGCACCATTCAGCGCTTCGATTGCAGCATCCATTGCAGACTTCTCAGCCATTGTGACAAAAGCGAAGCCACGAGGGCGACCAGATTCACGATCCTTTACGATGAAAACATCGCTAACTGCACCATGAGCTTCGAAAAGCGCTTGGAGTTCTTCTTGAGTTACATCGTAGGACAAGTTGCCTACATACATTTTTGCATCCATTATGTGTTCCTTTTCTTTACTTTATTTGGGCTATCCCACTGCTTCTTTGCTCTTGAGTGTCCGCTTTCGGACTGGATCACCTAACTGAATACTTTCGTCTCACCCTGATGACTACCCACGCTCTGAATGTTAACATGTGTTCTAGTCGGTCGTCGTTATCGGCTATTCTTAATAAATAGCAAGCAACAAATCGTCTCGCTCATAATAGCCGAACCTCAGGATAAATCCAGCAATCAGCGGAGTTGAGTAAGACACTAGCGAAGTTTAAAATAATAATAACTAACGTAAAAAAGCTATTCTTATAAATACGGAGCTTAAAATATTAATATAATTACAAACTTAATATTATGCTCCAGACTTCGCATCTTCGAACGCTTGCACCGCACACTTCGCACAGGTCTCGCGAATACCAGCGAAGAAGTCGTTGCCCTTATTATCGACGAGAATATAAGCCGGAAAATCTTCGACTTCGATTTTCCAAATCGCTTCCATACCGAGCTCAGGATACTCCAATACTTCGACCCGCTTGATATTATACTCGGCCAACAACGCTGCCGGCCCACCAATCGAACCGAGATAGAACCCGCCATATTTTTGACAAGCATCGGTGACTTGCTGCGACCGATTACCCTTCGCCAACATGATCATTGATCCACCCTCAGCTTGAAAAGGCGCCACATACGAGTCCATTCGACCGGCAGTTGTCGGCCCGAACGAACCGGACGGCTTTCCCGCAGGAGTTTTTGCAGGACCGGCATAATACACAGGGTGATTCTTAATATAGTCTGGCAAGCCTTCGCCGCGATCAATGCGCTCCTGCAATTTGGCATGTGCGCTATCACGTGCCACGACAATCGTCCCTGACAGTGAGAGCGGCGTCGTGACAGGATAGTGACTGAGCTCAGCGAGTATGTCTGCCATCGGACGATTCAAATCGATCTTCACTGATTCTTTCGGCTTAGCGATTTCAGCAGAGTCTGGAATAAAACGTCCTGGATTGTCTTCCAACTTTTCAAGCCAGACGCCGTCCTTATCGATCCGCGCCTTGACATTACGGTCGGCTGAGCAAGAGACGCCGATACCGACGGGGCACGAGGCCCCGTGACGTGGCAAGCGCACCACGCGCACATCAAGCGCAAAATATTTACCACCAAATTGTGCCCCGTAGCCCATCTTACGGGTGTAGCCGAGGAGCTTCGCTTCGAGCTCCAGGTCTCGAAATGCTTGACCATGCTCATTCCCTGCGGTCGGCAACTCGTCGTAGTATTTGGTCGAAACCAACTTCACGGTCTTCATGGTCGTTTCCGCAGACGTACCACCAATCACGATCGCAATGTGATACGGCGGGCAGGCCGAGGTACCTAGCGTGCCCATTTTCTCGATACAGAACTTCTCTAGATTTGCTGGATTCAGCAATGCTTTGGTCTCTTGGAAGAGGAAAGTCTTATTCGCTGACCCCCCACCCTTGGCAACGAACAGGAAGTCATACGAATCACCATCAGTCGCCAGCAGATCGATTTGTACGGGCAAATTACAGCCCGTGTTCTTCTCCTCGTACATCGAGAGCGGCACGGTCTGCGAATAACGTAAATTTTCCTTAGTGTAGGTATTGTACACACCCTTAGACAGTGCGGACTCATCCTGGCCGCCGGTCCAGACGCGTTGGCCTTTTTTTCCAAGGATAATCGCGGTGCCGGTATCTTGGCAGAATGGTAAAACACCGTGCGCCGCGACTTCGGCATTGCGCAACATCGTCAGCGCGATGGTACGGTCATTCTCTGTCGCTTCAGAATCATCTAAGATAGCGGCCACCTGCTCGAGGTGCTTGGTGCGCAGCTTGAAGGCGATCTCTTTCATCGCGGTTTCCGCCAGATAGGTCAGTGCTTGTGGCTCGATCTTCAGGATCGACCCACCGTCGAAATCAACAGTATTTACAAACTCATCTGTCAACAGATGATACTCCGCCTGATCTTTGCCAAGTGGAAATTGCTTTTGATAATGAAATGGAGGCGGAGGTTTAGCCATGGTATTTCTCTAATTGTGGTTGGCCCTAGGATTTGTTTCAGCTTTAGTAATTGGTAAATTTACAAATGAATTAAAACACGCCAGCGCAGCGATGCAATCCTCAGTCTGATTCTTCTAGCATCAATCCATCTACAGAATCAGCACCGCTGTTTCTACCAATTACGAAAAAATCATGACTCTAAACTGAGCTAAGTAATTCACCTAGTGCCAACTTATCCGCCTTACGATCCGTCGGCACCTCGAGCACACGCACGCCACTGGACGGCAACACAGAGATCGCAGTCACCAGTGAGTCCCACTCTTGAATACGTTGATGAGCAATGCCGTATGCCTGGCACAGGGTCTCTAGCTGCACTGTCTGTGGCGTTGCAAAAAACGACTCGAATGTCGCGTCCATCGACGCAACTGGCAAGTGCTCGAAAATGCCGCTGCCATGATTATTAATCAGTACCACGGTTAAGCTGCCCTGCAACTGCGCCGCAGCGAGTAGTGCATTGGTATCGTGTAAAAATGCTAAATCACCGGTCAATAACACCGTCGGATTTGCACGGTGCGCCAAGCCCAGCGCAGTGCCCAGTGTACCGTCGATTCCATTCGCACCACGGTTCGAGTGGATCGGGCAGGCGCGACTCCCTGCGCTCCAGAAATACTCGGCGTAGCGTACACTCATGCTATTGGCAATAAAGGTCGGCGTGCCGATCGGTAGATGCTTCGATAATAGCCAAGATACCTTACCTTCAAACAATTCGCCCATCGCTTCGAATTTTGAATCCAACGCAGCCACCGTCTGTTGCTCAATATCCACCCATGCCTGAGTCCAGAACGCATCAACGGTCTGATGATGTAGCGCCTCTGCCAACACCTGCACCTCACCATACAAAGGCGTTGCAACTCGATGCAACGGATCCGTATTCACTGGGCGATCCGACAACAGAAACGACACCGAATCGGTCTGCTCGAGCCATGCGCGCAACACTTTACTGGTGGGCAACTGGCCGATTTGCAAAACCGCCGTCGGGCTTCGGTCTGCAGCCACTTCAGACTGCCTCAAAAACGTATCATAATGGCAAATCAATGCCTGATTCTCGCCGAAATGACCACGCAATGGATTCAACACATCGCTCAGCACTGGCCAGCCCAACTTATGCGAAAGCAGCGCCACCGCATCTGCAAAGGCATCGCCCCCCTCGCGCGGATTGATCGCTCCAACCACGATCACACCTTGGCGATGACTGGCCAATCGCTCTAACACCACCGTATCGAGACTTGCACCCGTGCCGACCGCCTCGCAGGGGCGCGTTGATACTGTCACGGCCTGCTCCATTACGCTCGCCTCAATAATCGGAGTCGCATTCATCTCTGGAGGCAATGGATCACGAAACGGGAAGTTCAAATGCACTGGCCCCGCATTGCCCTGCAGCGCGCGATTGACTGCATGCACTAAGGTCTGCCGTAAATAAGCCAACATCGAGCTCGACGCTTCCGGCAACGCCATTTCATGAAACGCGCGCACCGAATCGCCAAAAATTTTCATCTGATCGATGGTCTGCCCCGAACAGCAATCCCGCAGTTCCGCAGGACGATCTGCGGTCAGTACCAACAACGGTGTGCCAGACATCGAAGCTTCTAATACCGCTGGATGATAATTCACCACCGCTGATCCCGAGGTACAAACCAGCACCACTGGTTTGTGCGAGCGTTTTGCCAGGCCCAGCGCAAAGAAACCCGCCGAACGTTCATCCAAGATTGAAATTGCTTCTAGTTTCGGATTCCGGGCTGCAGCGACTGTCAGCGGGGTCGAACGCGAACCAGGCGAGACCACCACCGTCTCAACGCCTAGGCGGGCAAGGACCTCCATGGCCACAGCCCCCCACACCGAATTAACGTTGGAGCGTGCAAGCACATCGGATGAACTGGAGTTTGAATCGGTCACAGAATGATAAATTAAAGCCACAGCTTGTTAGAAAACTTCGGCATGACAACTACGGAGCGTCAGAAATAATGATGATTATGATTATCCTGCCTCCAGCAACTCATTCAAGGCAGCTAACAATTGTAATGCATGTGGCGAATCTGCATGCACACATAGAGTCTGCGCGCGAACGGCGACACTGCCGCCGTCAATCGTGGGCATCTTGCCACTAAGTTGCCATTGCTGTAAACGTGCCACAGCGATTGCAACATCTTCGGTTAAGTCATCAGGTCGACCGCGCGGCACTAATTGACCGTCTGGCGTATAACCTCGATCGGCAAAAGCCTCTTCCCACACAGAAACGCCCTTTCGCCGAGCAAGTTGTGCCAATCGTCCGCCGGCCAATGAAAATATGCCAACACTGTTATCCAAAGCTTTGATCATCCCCACAGCCACATCAGCCAAGGCATCATCTTGCTCCACCGCATGATACAAGGTCCCGTGCAACTTCACATAGCGAACTGGCACATCCACTTCACCAGCGAGACGTAAAAAACACCCCAACTGCTCCTGCAATAAAGCATTCAACTCAACCGCACTCGGCAACTCCGAACCACGTCCGCCCGCGATTGCAAGCCCCGGATGCGCACCCACCATCACTCCACAGCGCTTTGCGAGTTCCAAGGTCGCCCGCGTCTTCGCCGCGTTCCCCGCATGCACACCGCAGCAAATATTCGCGGCACCGACCAGCGCCATCAGCTGCTCGGTTTGCGCAGCGCACTCATCCTCCCCCAGATCACAATTTAAAATCAACTCGCCCATTTGCTACTAATTTAGCTATTTAAGAATCCAAGTGGCAACCGCGAATGCCCTAGCCAATCAAGCAGGTCACGCTATCGCTGCCCTGTTACGCATCCCAGGAAATTAGCCTATTTTTCTATACTTCGAGGGGCGCATCAAATAGCTTGTCCGCCTCGATGTATACACTCAGGACATACCAACAAGAAGCAGTTGATCGCACCCTCAATTACTTCAGAAAGCGACGCGACCCTGCGGTGATCGTGTTGCCTACCGGCGCAGGTAAAAGTTTGGTCATCGCGGAGTTGGCTAAAATAGCCATAGGCCGCGTGTTGGTGCTGGCGCATGTCAAAGAATTGGTCGAGCAAAACCATTTGAAGTATGAGAGTTATGGCCTGCATGCAGGGATCTATTCCGCGGGATTGAATCAAAAGGATAGCGAGCAGAAGGTGATTTTCGGTAGCATCCAGTCGGTCGCTAAGGCTAAAGATGCCTTCTTTAAAGATTTCACGCTGGTCGTGATCGATGAATGTCACCGCGTCGGCCTGGAGCCGGACAGTCAATACGCGAAAGTCATTACGCAGCTCAAGCTGAACAATCCGCGTATTTGCATCTTGGGCCTGACCGCCACCCCGTATCGCCTAGGCCTTGGCTGGATCTATAATTACGCGCTGCGTGGAGAGCTGAAGACTCAGGAGCAGCGCTTCTTTAAGCACTGCATCTACGACCTGCCACTTGAGTATATGATCAGCAACCAATACCTGACGCCTCCGGTACAGGTAGACATTCCGGTGACCTCGTATGACTTCTCTGAGCTGATTGAGGGTGGCAATGCTTACACGATGGCGCAACTAGAGGAAGCGCTCCACCAGCAAAGACGGCTCACGCCGCTGATTATCAAAAACATCATTGATATTACCGAAAACGACCAGCGCCAGGGCGTAATGATTTTCAGCTCAACGGTGAAACATGCGCAGGAGATCATGGATCACCTGCCGACGGGACAGGCAAGGTTGGTCGTAGGAACCACCGAGCTGAGTGAGCGCGACCAGATCGTGCATGATTTTAAGCAGAAAGCGTTTAAATATTTAGTGAACGTCTCGGTGTTGACCACCGGATTCGACGCAGCACATGTCGATGTGATCGCAATCCTGCGCCCAACCGAATCGATTAGTTTGTATCAGCAAATCGTCGGCCGTGGTTTGCGTTTGGATACCGATAAGAAGGATTGTCTGGTGTTGGATTACACCGGGATGGGGCATAGTATTTTTAGCCCTGAGATCGGCGAAAAGAAGACGGCATCCGAATCAGTCGCCGTCCAGGTGCCCTGCCCCGAATGTGGCTTTATCAATGACTTTTGGGGGATCCTCGACGATGAGGGCAAGCTGCTGGAGCACTACGGTCGAAAATGTCGAGGTGGGCATGTCAATGCGGACAACTACAATTTGATACCCTGCGGCTACCGTTTTCGGTTCAAGATTTGCACCCAATGCTCAGCTGAAAATGATATCAGCGCTCGGGATTGCAGCAACTGCGGCTGCGAGCTGATCGACCCCGACACGAAACTCAAACAGGCGAGGCTATCTAAAGACGCCCATGTGCTCACGCCCGATTCGATTGAGATGCTGGAGCGTGTTGACAAAAAAGGAACGCCCTACCTGCAGGTAAAGTATTACGATTACGACGCACAGTTCGTCGCTGAAATGCACTACCTCAACAATCCAACCAGTCTGAAGAAGTTCTCGATCAACTTCCTCAGATCGCACCTGCGAAAGCCTGAACAAAAGGTCCATATAAGCTCGGTGAGCGACGCAGTCAAACTACGAGCACAGCTGCGTATGCCTTCCTTTGTGATCGCTCGCAAACAGGGGAAATTCTGGAAAATTACTGAGAAAATATTCAGCGAGGAACTATGAAAATACCTCCAAGCTGAGTCATTTTAAATGTGGGTACTCACCCCCCTTGCAACCCCTATTAGGGTTTCTCAACACCGCGCCAAAAAAGGTA
>Ga0209335_10000241_pt1 | contig 63559 bp, 38 predicted proteins | sample COG_09_FD_184753 | JGI IMG/M metagenome (GOLD analysis project Ga0209335, IMG submission 184753) | Pelagic Microbial community sample from North Sea - COGITO 998_met_09 (SPAdes) (version 2) | ecosystem: Environmental > Aquatic > Marine > Neritic zone/Coastal water | place: Helgoland, sampling...
CCAAACCCTCCTCTGCGCGCGCGCATTCACGTTGCGCGCATACCTCGCGAAAGCGACGTTGTTTAAAAGAGAGAAAGAGGAACGCAACACAAAATTGGATCCCAAACCCAAAAGATAGAGAGAGAAAAAAGAAAAAAAATCGCTTCTCTCGTCTCTCTCTCTTTAAAACACGACATATGCTAAATAAGAAACCGTACCTTGACGCAAACGGAGTTTCTTCTGGAACTTCTCGAGACTACTCGTTGTTTGAGCGGGAGTAAACCCGAAGCGGATAAAGTGCAGGCCATATTTTATGTATTATGTGATGTGATGATCGGGGAGTGCTGATATGAGGGATGAGAAATTTCTCGTTCGATCTCTTTTTTTCTCTTCAAGAACGAGTGAAAACGCGAGAACGAGCGATCTCGTTGAAAACGAGAGACAAAATCTCTTTTTTAATTCAAAACAGAAGAAGGCAAAAATTCTGCCCAAAAGACTGCTTCTTCTTCTGTTCAAAGAAGAACAAGTTTCGCTCTTTCGATCAAAAATTCAAAAAAACAGCAAACGAATTTTTTTTACAACAGACAGAGAGAAAACAACGAAAAAATTAGAAGAAGAAGAAGTCCGTTGGGAAGGAACTCGACACATCACTTTGTTGTGCTATTGATTTATATTAACCGCTCTCACTTAAAATAAAATGTTCTCGCCTTCGAGAGGAGGGTCTTCCTCTTCGAAACGAGGAGGACAACGAGGATATCGAGGCTTTTTCAGAGGTGGTACTCTCGCCGCTGAAGAAGAAGCAGACGACGACGTTTTAAAACGCATGTTAAAAAAAGACGTCTGCTCCGTCGCAGTCATCGCCGGGCGCTCGTTCCACGAACGCGCGAATCTGAAAACCAGAGTTCGGTGCGCGTTACTCGCGCCTGGCTTAGTCGACTCCGTCGCAATAACCGACGGTGCGTTCGGCACAGATCCAGTTTTTAGAGCGGAGATACATTTACCGCTGACCTTGAACGTGAACACGTACACGCACTTATCGGTGGAGTTGTTAGACGAGGAGATGACCAAAGTTGTGGGATTTGGAACCATGGATTTCCAACTGTTCGCGAATGAGAATAAAGGGAAAGTGCCGGGGAAATGGATCGCGATGTGGGACGATTTGAGGGAAAACATCGTCGGGCACGTGTGCGTGAGAGTGACGCTGGAAGGCGTGAATTTCGGGAAGGAGAAAGCGAGGAATCTTGTCGCGAATAAAAATGTTCACCCGGACGGCGAGAAGACGCCCGAGAAACAATCGAGCGGCGGCGGCGGCGTGTTTGAAATCGGGAAACACCAGATTTCGGAAGGACGGAAGCAACTTCTCGAACGATTCTCTCGAACGCCGCCGCAGTTTAAGAAACCGGAAGAGGTGACGCGAGAGGCGCAAGAAACGGTGACGTTGAAATCGAAAGAGTTGGAAGAGGAGAAGAAACGGCGAGAGGCGTTGGAGAAGCAGTTGGAGGAGATGAAACGAGCGCAAAAGGAAAGGGAAAAAAGAGAGAGAGTCACGGGAGGTGTGATGAATCCAATATCGACGGGTGCGACGGTTTCGGAAATCGCGCACGATTTTGAAAACCTGAATAATAATTTTAGCTACAACAATAATAATAGCAGAGAGACGATAAATAGAACGCGAGAAGAAGAAGAAGAGGAAAGGAGCGTGGACACCAACCACGCGAGGAGTCAAAGGTCTTTCTTATTGGACACGTCGAAAGTTTCCGTCGGTCCGCCGTTATCGCCGGTGAGGTCGTCCATGAACACCTCCGTCGCGAATAGAAGTTTTCGAGACGAACAAACGAATCAACAACAACAACAAACGAAAGAGCAAGCGTTGAGGAGTTTACGGCAAAGAGGCATTTTAACCGACATTTCTATGCAAGCGAGGGAGCGAGCGAGTCGAAATATCATTCGCAAACCCATCGGTTTAGTCTCAAGAATAGCTGATAGGTCCAGACGAACGGTTTTAAAAAAGTTTACGACTTTGCGATCGATCGTACAAACGATCGATCCGAACGTTTTAGTCGGCGCCGCGATTGGTTTGTTCTTGGTTGGATTCCGCAGTTCGAGAAGCGCGGACGAGAGAGATTTACGGTTCGTCTCCATCGAAGACGTGGACGTGTCTGAACAACATCAGAAATTAGAGCAGCAGCAGCAGCAAAGCGGTAACAACATAGATTACTTTTACCCGGACGACCCTAGAGGTCCGTTACGCAGAGGTGAGTACGAGGTGAAACCCGGGGATTCCTTGTGCGCGGCCACCGGCTGCGTTTTGCCGGAAAAAGTAGAAGTGAGAGACGCAAACGGGAACTTGGTCAAATACCCAGACGTCATCTATCCCGGCGATAGAATCACTCTCTTTCATTAACTGTTGCACCACTATATTATTACATTTTTGATATGCTCTAAAATTATTTCTTATCATACATGACTAATACTATAACTGTTCGGGATCCAACACCGCTCTCTTGATCTTCTTCCCGTTGTTGGCAACGTAAACCACGTGAATCATGGCATCGTTCGCCACGTGAATCACTGGATCCCTCGTGTAACTACTACTACTACCACTACTACTACTACTACCACTACTACCACCACTGCTTTCGTCTTCATCGTCGCCGTCTTCAATCACAAACGCCTCTCGAAACGTTTCGCCGTCGTCTCTCGAGATTTTTACGCTCACGCCTTTCTTACCCGGGTCGTTCATAACTAACACGACGCGTCCGTCGGTTAACTTTTCCACGTCGAATCCTCGACCAAATACGGTTGGTAAAGGTAAATCCGCGATTTCCTTAAATGCCGACCACTGCGCGTTCGGTTCGTCTTTCAATTCAGCTTTTAACATTTTCGGAAAATATCTCGAGGACTGTTTCGATCGTCCTCCGGCGTGCACGACGCCGGATAAACTTTTCGGAAACCGTTCGGTCGTTTTTGCCGGTCGAGCGAGAACGACTAAAGTTCCATCGTCTTTATAAAATATCGCGGGTTCGATGCCTCCGTAATCTCTCGCTTCCTCTTCGGCCGCTTTATCGCCCATTCTTCCTCCGCCGTATCGTTCCTGTAAACCTTTCTTCTCCATGCGAATCGGACCGCTTTTCACGGTCCAATCTCTCCCTTCTCTTTCCGCTCTCTCGATCCACGCGCACGCGCTCGACCGCGTCCACCTCTCGCTCGCGCTCAGAATCGATTCGTCTTCGCTGTTTCTCAAAACTTTATTCTTCGACGGGCCTAAAATTCCAGGCGGTAACTTCTCCTCCTCTAACCACGTCTTCCCGCCGTCCAACGAGCGTTTCAAAAAACCTTCCCACGTCTCTCGACTCGCGCCTCGCTTATAAAACAACAAAACCTCGTGCGTTTGTGGCACCACGAACAACTGGGGACGCCAACACTTATCATTCGAAGACGTTCCTTTCACCGCCATCTTTGGCGCGTGCCATTGCTCCTTCGGCGCGACGTCCGATCCCGGCTGTATCGGTAACACCCGTCCTCGACTGACGTAACAGTGCCCGCCTCGAGATTCGTTGATGTCCTCTATTTTCCTCTGATCCAACTCCCTGTTCGTCAGCGATTTCGGAACGCCCCATTCCCAATTCCCTTCAAAGGCGACTAAAAACGTGCGCTTCGAGTCCCCGACTTCCGCCAAAGACGGGTAGCTCAGCGATTTGAATCCAGACGTTAACGTAGGACTGTCCACCGCTAACGCGGATCCCAACAAGGCGGTTTCTAAGCTCGGTTTTTCGTCTGAATCGTCTGAATCGTCTGAATCGTCCTTCTTTCTACCTTTTTCGTCTTTACTACCAAAGTCGTAGTCTTCGTGTGATAATTCTTCCCGATGTTGTGCGTCTTTCTTCTGAGCGTATTTCCTCCCAGAGGACATCAATCTCGCCTCGGAATCTCTCGAAAACACCATCAGATTCACGAACGATATAAAGACGAGTAAAGCGACGAGACAGATTTTCGTCTTATTCTTCGTCGCTCTTTTGATAATATTAATTGTCGTGATGCTGTTGTTGTTGCTTCTTTTCGTTCGTCTTTGATGGTGATGGTGATGATACGAAGACGACGGTCTGTTGTTGTTGTTGTTCGAATTCGAACTCGAATTTCCCGGAGCGAATCTTTGCCGAGCGTTAGGGTTGTTCATCATCACGGAGGCTCCCGCGAGTTCTTCGTTCGCGTCGTTTACGTTTTGAAACGTCATCGTTGAAGAAGAAGAGGGCGATGCGAGAGTATATTTGCACGAGAATAATGAACGAACGAACGTTTTAATGAGGATGGTTTTCTCTCTATAAATACAACAAATAAAATCAAAAACTAAAAAGCGGATCCAGTCGCTTTAGCCTTGGAACATCTCGCCATGGTCGCGCTCGCTCGCGTAATCGCGTCGGTCATGTAGAAGTTCTCGACGTTCGTCGTTAACGGTTCGGAGGCGAAAACAGTCGCACCGCTGGTTTTTTTACCTGCTCCGCCTTTAGCGGCGACGTTGGGCGTCCCTCCGGCTAAATGCGCGTACGAGGCGCCGTTTAACCATAAGCTCGGTTCGACTTCATCGATGGCGTTGAAGGTTGGGGAGACTTCCGCCAATCTCTCTCTGCACTGCTCGATGGTGTTATATTTCAAAGGAACCATGGCGAATTCGGAAACCGCTCGTAAGATTTTCCAATCCGCTCTCGCTAATCCCGGAGGCGCCACGCAGGCTAACGCCCTTTGCGCTCTTCCTTCGGTGTTGACGTACGTGGCGTCTTTTTCCGTGTACGCCGCGCCAGGGAGGACAACGTCCGCACCAGCCGCGCCGACGTCGCCGTGGTGGCCTTGGTAGATGACGAATTTCTTCCCCGGTTCGGAGTCGTACGAGGAGATGGTCTCCGAGCCTAAGTTGTAGACGACTTTCAAGCCGTCGTTTTCGCTAATGTGTTTGTTCTTCGAGGAGACGAAACCGAGGTCTAACGCGCCGGTGGTGCCTCCAGACGCTTGCAGAACGTTAAATCCGTTCCAGTCGTTGGTAACGACACCGAATTGGTCCGACAATTGGTGTAAACTCTTCAATAACTGCGCGCAATCCGGTCTGTTTAACACCGCGGAACCGACGATGACGCACGGGTTTTTCGCGTTTTTCAACGTTTCGCTAAACGCGTGTTTGCCGGAAAGCAAGTCGTTGATGATGGACGCTTCCGTGCCTAAGTTTTCAACTGGGTACGTCAAGTCGCCGTGATGTCCTAACGTGGCCATTTTTACGCCACCCGCGACGTTCGCGCGGCGTAATCTGGCGTTCAAAACGGGCGCTTCTAAGCGAACGTCCGCGCCCACCATCAAGACGACGTCGGCGTCTTCCACGCCTACGATGTTCGAGTTCATGATGTAGTTCGATCTCGAATCAACATTCACCGCGTCTGCGTTTACGCCTTCCACTTCAAAGTTCACGCATCCTAACGACGTCATGACATCTTTCAAAGCGACGATACTCTCGCAATCCGCGAGCTTACCGGCTACCGCTCTCAAATTTCTCGGGTCCGCCTTGCTCAACTGTTCGCCGACAATTTCCAACGCGGTTTCCCAGGTGACTTTTTCCAATTTGTTCGTTTTCGGGTTCTTCGCGTACGGGGCATCTAATCTTTGCCTTTTCAGACCGTCGTAGGAAAATCTCGCTTTGTCCGAAATCCATTCCTCGTTTACGCCTTCGTGCAACCTGGGCGTGATTCTCATGACTTCCGTACCTTTCGAGTCCACGCGAATGGAGCTTCCTAACCCGTCCAACACGTCGATCGTCTCGGTTGGTTTCAACTCCCAACTTCTCGCGGTAAACGCGAACGGTTTCGAGGTCAACGCGCCAACCGGGCACAAATCAATCACGTTCCCGCTCAACTCGGAACTCAACAACTTACTCACGTACGTTCCGATTTCCGCTTGACCTCCTCTTCCCGTCACCCCTAACTCTTGCACGCCGGCGACTTCCGTCGCGAATCTCACGCACCTCGTGCAGTGAATGCACCTCGTCATCACCGTCTTCACGAGCGGCCCTAACTCTTTATCTTCCACCGCTCGTTTCCCTTCCGTAAACCGACTTCTATCCGAGCCAAAAATCATTGATTGGTCTTGCAACTCGCACTCGCCGCCTTGGTCGCAAATCGGGCAATCCAGCGGGTGGTTGATTAACAAAAACTCCATCACGCCTTCCCTCGCTTTCTTCACCAAATCCGTCGTCGTCTTGATGTTCATGTTCGGCATCACTGGCATGGCGCACGAGGCGACTGGTTTCGGTGATTTTTCCACCTCTACCAGGCACATTCTGCAATTCCCCGCGATGGACAACCGCGGATGGTAGCAAAACCGTGGGACGTGCACACCGGCGTGTTCGCACGCTTGGAGTACCGTCACGCCTTTTTGTACGTGCACTTCTCTGCCGTCGACGAACACTGGGACGAGATTCTCATCCACGGCAGGAGTATTATTGGTTGAAAACGATCTTTTCGTCGTTTCAGAGGACGTCGTTTGCGCGGAAGAGGCGCTTCCTAATGCTACGCTTTTCCGCAGGAAATTGATCTCGTCCGAAGACCGTTTCGTGGTGCGCGAAATCAACGCGCAAAATCTTCGCATGATGATGATGATGTAAAAGAGAATATACTCCTCTTCGCGAATTCGTTCCAAATCTCACCGCGAACACAAAAAATGAATATCTCTCCGCACGATCGCGCGGTTCGATCGATCTCGGTAATTTCGCGAGAGTGAGAGAGATTACTTTAAAGAATATCAAAAGCGCTTCTTTTTGTGCGTCTTTTTTGTGCGAAATGCGTCAGTGTTTTCAGGAAGGAAACGAAGAAAAATCTCTGCTCTGTGAGAGGGAGTTTAACGTGAGAATACACGCTCCAAAAATGACGGCGATTCCAACCTTATTCGCTTTGAAAAGAACGAGACGAAGACGCGGGTGTTTTTTCGTCCTCGTTTTTATCGTTTGTGCTGCGGCTTTCTTTGTGTCCACCCCTGTTTCCGCTGATGTTTCTGTGACAGACCCCGGGGAAGATTCTGATGATTTTGGAGCGAATTCCATTCAACAACAAGAACAACAGACGAGAGGACGACGAAGAAGGAGAGTAACGAGTACTCGAGACGATGAAAACGAAGAGGACGACTTTGCCGCGGTGTCGTCATCGTCTGTATCATCAAATCACGAGAGCAGCAGTAGTAGTAAAAGTAGTAAAATGAAAGCAGTCTTGAACGTGTTGCTGGAACGGTATCGAAGCAGGCACGACATAAACGACATCGAAGACGAAGGAGAGCTTTCGACGAACGCGGAGGTGAAAAGACTCGTGTTTCCTACTTCACGTTTGAACAACGAAAAGGAAAACGGAGGAGATGTGGGAGAACACGCTTTTGATGATTTAGACGCGATGATGTTAGGAGGGAGCGGCGAGAGCGCCGCCGGTACTACCACGACGACGACGACGAGTAACTCCGTCGATGTCGTCTCGAGCGAAGAGCGATACATCGATCATCAGGCGTCGATCGAAGCGACGGCGATGAACCACGACGGAGAAACGGACGACGCGAGTCATTTGCAGAAGGAGAAGGAGAGAGACGAGAAGGAGTTGAAGAGTGCGCAAGAGCTGAAGAACACGGCGGCGACGACGACTTCTTCGATGACGACGACGAGTGAAGCTGTCAACGCAACCTCGGTGAAAAAGAGAGCGTATAGTTACTGGCTCGATCGAGAATTGGATCCGGCGTTAGGCCAAATCGCTTGGAGAGCAATGCCGGGAGACGCTTTCATTCTCCGCGCGCAAAAACGAGCGAAAGAGAACCCGTCCAACTTGAACTTTCAAGAGGAGTTTACCAAAGCGATGGAAATTGACTTCCCAGACGTGGCGAGGAAAGCCATGCTGCCTCTCTGCGACTCTCCTCCGGATAAATTCGACGAAAGCGCTTTACCGAAAACTATGACATCGGGAAACGCCGTTTGTAAACCGCGCGATTTACACGCCACGCCGCACTGTTTCGATTGCGATTTAAACTCGGATCTGTCCGTGTCCGCGACGTGTATATCGCACGCGTGGGTGCAAAAATCCTCCGAAGAAATGAAGTACATGCACATGGCGTCCATAGTGAGTTTAAAAAACGGCGACTTGCTCGCCTCTTGGCAACAAGCGAAAGAGAGAGAAGGCGACGGGGATCAACACATCGCGTTGTCGTTATCCAAGGACGCCGGGATCACGTGGTCAGCACCGACTCGATTGTTTGATCTTCGATCTGACTCGGCGCGCGCCGGCGGCGACGGTCCCATGTGGGGTCCATCCATGATGAAGGACGAAGATGGCGTCATTTCCTTATTCTATTCGCAATCGAGCAAATGTCGCGTAAATCCAGAGTTGAGAGAGGATGGATGGAACCCTGGAGGAGATATTCTGATGACCCAATCGGAAGACGGCGAGGATTGGTCCTACCCAGTTGTGCTCTCGAGCCAAGGCGAAGGTTGGCCGTTAGTCACCGCGAACCCACCGGTCGTCATGCGATCCGGATCGGGAGGTACGAATTGGGCCATCCCGGTTTGGAGAGAAAGCCCGCGAAAATCCACGTGCGATCCGCAAGCGCAAATGCGAGCGATGAAAGAGCTGAACCCGTTAATTAACGACGCTTTATCCGCGGGCGTTTTACGAGGCGACGTGTCGTGCACGGAGGATAAAAACAGAGCCAGGCGTCTGTGCAAAGCGTGTAAACACGAATTGTCGCAAAAAGGCTTCGATACGTGTTTATCCTTAAAATGCCCAAACGTGGCGAAACAAAATCGCAAGTGCGAAGATCGCTCGTGGACGGAACAGCTGACGTTATCGAGCAACAACACGTGGCTCATTGAAGGTACCATCGTGCGGTACAAAGAACGCGAACTCGTTCAATTCTTCCGAACGGCTACGGGTAAAATCTACCGCTCGGAATCAGACGACGGCGGCATTAGCTGGACCTCCGCGGCGCCTATTGAACTCCCGAATCCAAACTCGAAAATCAACGCCATCGTTCTCTCCGACGGCCAAACCGCCATCGCCTACAACTCCCACGATCGACAATACGGATTAAAACAAATGCGCGTCAACTTAACCGTGGCGGTTTCTCCCGACAGAGGTAAAAACTGGGCCGTGTTGGCGCAAATCGAAGAAGTCCCCGGCTCGCGCGCCTATTACGCCTCGGCTCCAATAAACAGGCCATTAATCCATTACCCGACCATGTTACAGCGAGGATGCCATTTATACGTCGCTTACTCCGTCGCTTTCAAAGAGTGGGAGAAAAAGGAAAACTCAGAAGCTGGAATACGCGTCGCGCGGTTGGATTTGAACTTCTCGAGGCGACGGTGTCAACATTCTCGATGCGTCAAGGAACGCGCCAAGAAAGATCAGGAAATCGAAAGGTCATCATCATCTATTATTATGGCGTCGTCCTCCTCCTTATCCTCCTCGTCCTCCTCGTCCTTTGCACCAGGAGAATAACGAGAGTGAGTTTTAGCAGCAGTAGTAATAGTAGTAGTAAAAGTAGTAAAGTAAAATTCCTCATTTTCTCTCTCTAAGTTGACTCGACATTTCTCTCTTTTGCGCGCATATCTTTTCTCTCTCGAACACAAACGAACGTTTTGTTTCTTTACGAAAAACCACATAAAAATGATGGAGAGCAACGCGACCGACGACGGCGCCGCCGCGTTCTGGTTTCAAAGGCGACAATCTCAGAGTAATAAGACGCTTAAGAAAAGAGACGAAGGAAAAACAAGCGTTACGAAGACTAAAATTAGACCACAACGACGGAGAAAAACGGACGACGATATCGCGACTTCGAACGTCGATAATGTCGAGAAAAGGAGTAATAATAGTAGTAAAAGGAGTAGTAATAAAGGAGGGAAAAAAACAGGAGCATTCGCGAAACAAACGACGACGAAAGACGGGATCGAAGTCTGGACCCGGGAAAATCAAAACACCAGTACTAAAGACAGTTGTGACAACCCAATCAAAGAAATCAGAGCGACGGTAACGTACGAGGACGTCTCTCCGATAAATTTTTGGAGAGCGGTGGCGGATTTGGACGAGTACGCGCAGTTCGTACCGTACGTGGGGAAACATAAGGTTTTGAAAACGCGAGGGAAACTCGCGGATGGTTCGGCGACGTTTTACGTGTACGGCGTGGTGACCGCTCCGGTGGTGAAGAATCGCGACTATACCATTCGCATCGAGACGAAGAATAATCGCAAGAAAGGGTTCGAGAGCAGGTGGACGTTGGATACGGAAAATGTGGGACCGAAACCGAAGAAAGGCGTGGTGAGATTGTTGGCGAACGATGGAGGGTGGACGATTCAACCGTCTAAGAAAAATCGAGAGGGTTCGTTGACCGCGAACGGCGTTTCGGTGACGTACGAAATTTTAACCGATCCGGGGAGTAACATCCCCGGGTGGTTGATAGATAAGGTGAATCGAGCGAGCGTGCCGGACGTGTTGAGGGCGATGCGGAAAAGAGCGCTGAGCGGCGAAAGCAGCCACATTTTACCGGATAGAGAGGAGAAGAGAAAGTTAGTGATGGGCGGAAGATTTCACTTGCCGCACTTTGGATTTTTAGACGTCGGCCAATTGAGAGACCACAAACGGTTGGACTCTTTCGCGGACGTGGTGTACAAAACGTCGAAAAAAGTGAACGCGTTGTTCAGCGAGATGAGCGCGCGCCAAATTTTGCAGCAAAGGTAAAGCGTGGTTGAGCGTGGTTGAGCGAGTGTATAACAATTAATCATACAGCGCACATTGCAGGAGTTGTGTATTTAAATGCCCCGTCGTTTAATAAGAAAAGATCACGTCTCCCACCACGGCTTCTCTCGACGCATCACGAACACGTTCTTGGAAATCTCTTCCTTCGTTCTGCCCGCTCGCACGATCCTCCACTCGTCGTCTTGAAACGTCGTCAACCACTCTCTCGTGGTCCCTTTCGGAAACGCCTTTACGAAAACCGGCTCTTTCTTCTCGAAAAGTTCCACCTGAATAGATCTAAAACTCACCGTCCATCGAGTTTCATTCGTATTCTCCAAAATCTCGTACGTCGCTTTCAATCTCAGCGTCAGCCAATTCCCGAGCGCTAACACGTTCTCGTACGTCTTCTCCTCCTTATCGATGGATTGAAACGCCGTCCCGCAAATCGGCCCGAACAATTGTCCATTCGACGGCGGCGGCGCCGTGGAATAGATCACTCGCCAATACCCGTTCGCCACATTTTCCATTGTGCTACTCATCAATGATGATTGATAATACTTCTCGACGTTTTTCACGCGCTCGTCCACCTCCTCTTTCTCTCTCTCTGAAATATCGATTCCTTTGTTCATTTGGACGCACAGAACTTCGAGTTCATCTTTCGCGTTCTCTAACGGAGACGATCGGTTGTTGTTCGTTTTCAGGTACGAGGAATTCGAGGAGGAATTCGAGGCGTGTTTTTTTTGCCTCCGTCCTCTCTCGCTCTCGCTTTTAAGAGAAGTCTTCGTCGAAATCCGCATCGTCTTGAACGGCGAAAGCGCAGTCGTTTTCTCCATCTCTCTTCCGCGTTTACGTCTCTCTCTTAAGATTCGATTAAATCAAAGCAATCATCTGCACGTGCACACCAACCACATTCTCGTGTACCACGGCAATAACTCGCGCGCTTTTTTTTCCGCGTCCGCTTTGGCCTCTTTCGCCGCGTCCATGTTTACGTCGTGTTTATGTTTATTTGTTGTTCTGGTGGTGGTGTTCTTGTGAGGAAAGAGCCACGCGCGGGTTCGTTCGGTCGACGGCGTCCGCCCGCCGGCGATGATATACTGTTGATGAGAGCGTCGTTTTTATGTGATGCTGATGATACAAAGATATTGAATTACACGCGACGGAGACTAAAAGCTTTTATTATTATTTTATAAACGTTGTTGTTGTTGTTGTTGTTGTTGTTGTTGTTGTTGTTTGCCGCCCCGTCGATGAAGACGATGATGAAACTCGTCTTCCTGTTGTTGCGATTGTTGTTGTTGCGATTGTAATTGTTCGGCGATCCACCAGGGCAACCCCTCGCCGTCGCTCTCGTCCACGGAGGTGAGCTGGGACTGCTCGTACTCGACCAGCTTTAAAGACGTTTCCGATTTCCAAAACGGCTCTAAGCAGACGTCCAAGGAGCTCTTGGAGACGCCGCCGTTGTCCTCTCGTAAACCGGATTCGAAGAGGCGAACCATGGATTCAGCCTCTAAGCGAGGGGATTTTGAGTCCGTGTAATCGAGCAAAGCTTTTTCGACGTCCGAGGCGGAGAGTAAGCCGTCCTCGTCGTAGTCTAAGTTTTCAAAGCTCACGCATTTATGTTGGAGTTCGCGCCAGCGCCAGCGACAGAGATGGCGGATGATGAGCGTTTTGAACGGCGTGCCTTCGTGGAAGAATCCCGAGGTCATGAGTTCATCGTAATCGATCAAGGCGTCTTCTCCGAAATGTTCTCGAGCCATTCGTTCGCCGGCGCGTTGGAATTGGGGGATACCGTCCGTGCCTTCTAACAAACCACCCCAAGTGACAACCGTATACATTTTGTTCATGTCTATGGGTTCTTTGGCGATGTGCGTGACTTCGCATCGGCCGGTGGATGGATTTATGACGGTTTGACACCCGATGTCCCACTGTAAATAGCCTCCCCAACTCGCGTGTTCCGATTTTGAGCGCTCGCTGAACGCGACCGCGCTCGCAAATTCGCGACCGGTCATTTCGAGCTTGACGATGGAGTTTTCAAACGGCACCTCGGCGACTAAATCGCCGTACGTAAACGCTTGTCGTTTCAAATCGTACGTCGCGTTCGCGCGCATGCCTCCTGAGTTGTACAAACACGCGTTCGCCGCGTGTTCGTCTCTCAACATCGTCGCGAATAACGTCCCTAACGTGCACTGTTGCTGCCTCGCATCTTTTGACGACAACGGGTGCAACGCCAACCGCTCGGCGTGGATGTGCACGGGCAAGATGAACTCGTGCAACTCTCTCAAGACTTTCGACCGCTCGTAAATATCCGCGTCGATTTCCGGATCCGTGTGCGGATATTCCGTCAAATCGATCAGCTCGGCGGTGATTTGCAAGTTTGCAGCCGATGATGATGATGACGACGACGACGACAACCCGGTGGTAGATCTTTCCACGGTGACGAACGTCTCGTTCGGCACCGCGTCCCAGCCTGGGTAGTCGTCCGAAATTGGATCGGAAATCGCGTCGATTTCCCATTTCAACGATTGACACTCCTCGTCGCACTCTTTATCTTCTTCTATTTTTGATGATACATACGTAGTACCGTTCGAGATGCTACTACCGTTATTTTTATTCTTGTTGTTACTATTCTTGCTGTCTTCTTCGTCTTCTTTTTTTTTCAATACTTTCCCGTCCCACTCGCCGGCGCTGGTGGACATCGCTCGCGCCACGCCGCTGAAACTCTTCCTCGACCCTGGACCACTGAAAGTATTCACTCCCATGTTATTATTATTATTATTTCCTGTTTTCTTTTTACTTCTTTTAATCGTAACCACGACCACGTTCTCGGCGTCCATCCCGGCTTTGACGCACAACACGCCCTTCTTGGCGTCTTTACTCACGTCTTCGTCGTCGCCGACTAACCCGATGAACGGCTGGTGTTCGTGCCCGCCTAAGATCAAGTCTAGTTTATCTTCGCCTACTTTGCGGATGTATTCGTCGTCCTCGGACAAGGTTTGGTGCGTCAACGCAATCGTAACGTCGATTGGGTCGTCTTTTTTCTCTTTTTTATTCAATCGATCGATTTCCTCTAAAGTCGCCAACGTCTTCTCCGCGCAGTTTGCAAAGTGCACGCCTTGCGGCTTCTTCGCGGCAGACAGCGGCGTCGTCGTCGTGCACAACCCGAGTAAAGCGATTTTCAATCCACCAATCGTTATCACTTCGAATTTTGGCGTTTCCGAAATAAACTGCGCGACGCCGCCGTCGAATTCGCACTCCTCTTTATCCTCGCCTTCTGCTGCGTTTTCGCACGTTTTCACTTCCACGTTCGTGTTCAAACACACAGAATTGAGCTCGGATAACCTCGCCCCTAACGCCGCGGTCCCGTGATCAAACTCGTGGTTCCCTAAACACACGTAATCCACGGGAACTTTATTCATCACCGACACCGCCGCGCGACCGGAATCCAGCGAAGACAACAGCGACGGCGACAAGAAATCGCCGCACAGAACCACCATGTGCGGATCTTTCAACCGGTTCGTGTTGTTATACACGAACGCCTTCAGCTTCGAGACGTTGGCGAGCTCGTACACGTCGTTCACGCTAAAAATCTTGATGGAATCGAATTCCTCTTCCTCCTCCCGAGAAAAGTCCACTGAAATCGAAGAAGAAGAAGACAAAGAAGAAGAAGAAGAAGAAGAAGCCGCGACGCTCGTCATCCGCCTCGACACGTTCAATACGTTCCCTTTAATCATCGTCGCGTTTCCGCCCGATCCTCTTTTTAAAAGCGTTCTTCGTTTCAAAGTCTCACCACTCTTTCGTAAAAGTCCTCGTTCTTGTTGCTGAATAGTATTATTCTCGAAAGCAATGCTTGAATCGTTCTTATTATTGTTAGTATTACTATCGTCCTTCTTTTTCTCCTCTTCTCGAGAGATCTTTGAAACGCTCGTTGAATGTGTTCTTCGTAATCTTCTCTTCCTCCTCGAACCGCAAAATGCCTCCTTTACGCCTCGCTCACGCGACGACCACTTCCCAAAAGACGAGGCGATGGGAGAGGACGAAACGGAGGAGGAAAGGAACGACATATTGAGTATTTCTTTATTCTCGAAAGCCTTGATATTTATATGCTTTATAATCTCTTCACGATGGATTTGAAAGATCGTTCGTTAAGTCGTTTGAACTCCAAATCTTTGAGATGAGATGGGTTCAAAGTCTTCTCCTCAAAGCCGATCGCTTTAAATAACGCCGAACAACAAAAAGCGCTCTCGAACGACGAACGCCAAATCTCTCTCCCCGTTCTTTTGTTGTCTCGTTGTTTCTCTTTCCCTTCTTTGGGCGCAAAGTTTTTGTGTCGTTTGTGGTGACGTTTCGAATGAAAAATTTGATTTTTGTATCTGACTCTCCTTTGAAGAAAATCTTTCTCTAAAAACGAGTATGGTAGAGTATTAATTGGCCAGTGGTTTCTCTTTTTTGGTGCAACGAAAAAGACAAAAATTGCGAAAAAAAAAAAAATCGCACAAATTTGTTTTTTTTTGTCTCTCTCGTCTGTGTTGTTGTGACGTCAGAGAGAGATATTATCCAATACACAGAATGATGAGACCAACGCTGATGACGATGAGAAGCAGCGCTTCGAGTTCGTCGACAAAGAACACGAGTAAGAGTCCTAATTGCGAAAGAAGAAGAGGAACCAGAAATGGGGGGCGTGTTTTGAACAAAAGCAACGAAAATTTTGGGAAGAAAAGAAGTCGAAGAAGAAGTCACAACAACTTTGGAGATTCTGATGATGATGTAATTCAGATTAGTGACGAGGCGGAACCAATCACATTGTCTAGAAGGAGTAAAGAAGACAATAAAGAAGACAAAGAAGACAAAACTTTGTTCGAGGAAAGGCTCAAAACGACCGCGATTTCTATCTGTGCGGCGGTATCCATATCGTCCGCTTTTTGCGTGGACCCAGCTTTGGCTGGTTTTGGCGCCCCGACCGGGGCGGTGTTGTCCCCACCGGTGAATACGATTCGGATGGATAAATTAGAAAAAATGAACGACGAGGCGAAAAAACGCCTCTCTGGAATAACCACGACCGGGAACATCGATATTCTTTTACAAGAACTGAACGAGTTACAACAGCTCGATACGAAAGAGCTGGACGATATGGACGCGGAGAGAGCGCTGCTCATGGCGAATTCTGTGAAGGAAAATTTGGACACGTTTAGCGAGAGCGAAAAGGCGTCGGAGATGAACGAGCAAAAGATGAGGTTGTTGAATAAGAGGAAAGAGGAGGCGGAGTTGGTGCAACGATTAGTCGATCGACGCGTGGCGTTGGGGAAGTTGAATAACCAAACGCCTTTGATCGTGTACGGCTCTGCGTTAGCGGCGAGTTTGATTGCGAATACGACCATGCACCCGGTGGATACGATGAAGGTGAGGCGAATCACCTTGAAGAGTCGAAGGAATATTGAAGAGAGAGATTCGATGGATGAGTTAGATAACAATATCAACAGAGGATCGGGAGGAAGAGGAGGAGAAGCGTCGACGTCGATGAGTTTTGATGACTCTGGCGTGGCGACCATGCAAGCGCCGACGGCGACGGCGACGGCGGGGAAAATCCAGGAACAAAAACCGTACGAACCGACGATGAACGAAATCATGGGCGAAGGCGGGTTCATGTCTTTATACGACGGTTTAGGCCCGAACTTAGCGAAAGAAGGCGTACCGTTGACGTTATATTTAGGCGTTTACGAAACCGTGAAACTGTCTTTGCTCGACAATACTGCGTTCTTCAACGAGCACGTCATTTTGTGTTACTTGCTTGCCGGCGGGTGCGGCGAATTCATCGCGTCCATCATTCGAGTGCCCGCGGAGGCGGTGAAATCGAGAACGCAAACCGGGGCTACCATTCCGGAAGCGATTCAATCGAACTTTAAGAGTGCGCGTGGACGCGAGAATATTTTCAAAACTTGGACGGTGGCGGTCGTGAGAGACATTCCGTTCGGAGCTATTCAAATCGCGTTATTCGAGTCGCTCAAATTAGTCCTCACGTCGCAAGAACACGCGCCCTTTGATCCAAACTCGCTGTTAGGTGAAGCCATTTTAGGTGCGTGCGGGGGTATCGCCGGGAGTTTAAGCGTTACACCGTTGGATGTCGTCGTCACTCGATTGATTCAACAAATGGAATCCGCGGACGCGGCTCAAGATAGCATTTTAATGAGCCAAGAGGAAGGCGAAGCGATGACGCCGGCCATGGAAAGGAACAGTAACGTCGACGGTCCGTTTGAAATGGTTCAGAAAATCTACGCGGAAGGAGGAGCTGGTGCGTTTTGGAGCGGTGCGCAAGAACGCGTGTTGTATTGGGGACCAGCCGTGGCTATTTTCCTCTCCGCGTATTGCCGAATTCGGCAAAGTTTTTTGTAGTACGAGGGATGGTTTTTATTTGATTGCGCCCGCGCTTCGCGTTGCTATTTATTGATGTTGTTACAAGTGTTGATAGTATATCTACTACGTACGTACGTAGTATCTTCTTCTTCTTTTTCTTCTTCTCCTTCTGTTTTATTGCGTGTGGTATCTTTTTGTTCTTTCTTGTTATCTTTCTTTTTCTAAAAGAACGGCAAGTGGAATACGGAAAAGAAATCCGTCAAGGCGGTGAATAAATCCATAAACTTCCCGCTGCCGATGATATCGTCCAATCCGTCGGTAATGGCGGATTCTTCCGCGAATCGAGAGGCAAACTTGGACGCCACGGTGCCGCCGATTGCTAACGCAGTCAACGCGTTGATAGTGTTCGCGGTCCCTAACGTAACACCCTCGATTTGGCAAGCGTTCATGGTCCCGACGTGTTCTTTTTCGTCTTCGCAAATGTTTGAAAAGACGTCGTATAAGGTTTCAATCTTTGGACGACGCACGGATAACGGGTCCAATGGGTCCCCTTCGTCGCTGCTGCGACTGTTCAATTTTAAGGAAACGATTTCGCCGGTGTTTAACATCGTCGTCGTTTGAAACTCATCGAACAAGTACAAATCTTCCGCCTCGTAATATTTCTTCGCCACCTCTGGCGCCGGCAACGATTCTAACAATTCCTTGTTCTCCTCCGTGAACTGCGCGTACGTCGCCACCGCGTGCGTTTCAATCTTCTCGCTAAAATTATACGCGAGCTTGGGCGAGAGCAACCAAACGACGACTAACCCAAAATAGTACACCAGCGCCGCGTGTTGCGCGAGAAAGCGGTCACTCCAACGCCTGTCGCCTCCCAAACTTTCCATGATTAACAAGTGATGGTACTCGTTCCACTCCTCCGCGAAGTGAACTTTCCTCAACTCGCTGCTTCGTCGCCACCACCCTAAGAGTTCGTACAGCGTCAACATGGTCGTGTACGAAAAGTAAGGCATCCTCGCCACCGTCTCTAAAAACCAAAACCTCTGCACCGGTTTATTCTCCGGAAACCACAGGTCTAAAACCTTGCACAAGAGATAATACGGCCCTTCGATAATCCACGGACTTTCCACTTTCGGCAACCGTTTCTCTCGCTCCCAGATTTTCGCGTTCGATAACTTCATGCGCTCTAAATATTCCAAAAGCAATTCGCCTTGTCGCTCGATTTCCTCCTCTAAACTCTGATCCTCGAATTCCTCCCCAAAGTCCGAGGAACTGTCGAACGTTTCCGACATTGAATATTTCGTCACCCCCGTTCGTTCCTTTTCGTCCTTCGCTATCTCCTTCTTGTTCAACACGAACGCCTCTCGAATCAACGCTTTCAACTCCGCCACGAAATGTCTCTCCGCCATCTTAAGCGCGGACGACGGCACGCCAACAATCTGAGGCGAATCCACGTAATCGCCCGCGCGTTTTCGTATCACGGATAAGGTCGTATATGCCGCTGGATTCGTTATTGATGTCGATGTCTTTCTTTTCGCCGTCGGGAAAGGTGGTTGCTCTGCGTTCGCGTCTGCTTTTGATGTTGTTCTCGTTCTTCTCGTTGTTGCCGCTCGAGCGATGCAAAATTTGCGCGAGTGACTTCTCCTCCTCGCGTTAGAATCACGTTCTGGCGCTCCAGAGCGCGCGGTTTGCGGAAAACAAGCGCACAACCGCGCGCAAAAGAGGACGACCATTCGTATCTCTTTAGGGGAAAACAAGTGACGGAAAACGTCACACATTTGCGCTAAAACAACATGACGTGATGTCTTCTCCATCCGTGCCTTCCTCGAAACGACGCGAACACCGAACGAGTCGTCAGTTCTTCCTTTTAGAACGCTTGCCGAAAGACATACTCGTCTCCCACATCTTCGCTCGCTTGTTGATCGATTGGAACGATTTCGAATCCTTCTCCGCGCTGGCGAGAACGAACAAAAGTTTACTCGAGATGTCAAAAGACGCGCAGATGTGGACGCACGCGTTGACCAGAAAATGGGGACAAAGCGCGTTTACTTTGCAGACGACGATTCCTTCTTTAACGGCGCAGTATTTGAGACGAGTGTACGTGACGAGAGAACGCGCGTTGTGCACCCAGAAAGGCGTTCGGATGCACGTGTTGCACAGATTGCAGATATTAGTATCCGCGTTTAGCCAATGTTCGAACGACCCTTCGAAAGGTCTAAAGTCCGTTTCCGCGGACGTGTTGAAAAGAGCGTTGACGTTAGCGTTGGACGTTTTACGAGCGGCGGACGAGACGAGCGTGGAGTTGACTTCGGTCACGGCGGTGCAAAACGGGACGGAGGAGATCGAGGAGATGTTCGCCGAGAGGGTGATGGCGGCGAGGTTGATCGGGGTGGTGCTGACCAGGTTCAAGAAAGCGAGGAGGATGGTGGAGAAGGTGTTTCAGTTTAACAACAATTGCGGAGGTGGTGGAATCGGAAGCGGAGGAGGTGACGAGTATTTCGAGGGTACGCACGCTTTAGGAGTAGAAGAAGAAGAAGAAGAAGAAGAAGAGCGGACGACGTTAATTCTTCCAACAACAACATCAACCAGTACGAACGAATTCGACGAGGAGCAAGAAGAAGCCACCACGTTTCGAATCTTAGTCGCTCGATACCTCAGCGAGCACTTCGCGAACTCGTCCATCATTTCGAACGTGAGTACTTCAAACGCGAACGCGCATCATCATCATCATCATCATCGAAAGCAAACCACGTCGATTTCGTACATTCCCGCTATTCCCAAACGATATCTGAAGAAAACATTCGATAAAACGTGTCCTTCCGAATGGCTTTTCGATTGTCTCACGAAGAACAATAACATCTCCTTGGCGGTGTGTCAAGCGGTGTATCTGGAACCTCTTTCCGCGATTGAGGATTTCGAGCGGAAAAAAGAAAGGTTTCGCTACTTTCCTCGCTTGCCGAGTGGAGGTCGGTTCCCGCTCGGATCTCGCCCGCCGGCGTCGAGGCATCGCAGAGAATTGTTGGCGATGAAAGATGGGAACCGGACGGACGTATCTTTAATGAGCGGCGCGTGGACAGGCGCGCGAAGGAGTAATTATACGAGCAACAGCAACAGTAACAGCAGCGAGAGACGGGTCCCGTTTAAGGGAACGTTGGAATTTACAAAAGCTGGGAAAATCAGTGGCTTCTTTGTCGACGCGGTGGGAACTATGGTCGTCCGAGGGTGGGTCGATCCAAACTCCTTATCGTTTGCGTTGGACGCTCGATATACGGAAGTCGGGGGGTTACCGCCCGTGTCTCTGTTCCGGAACGAAGAAAATAAAGAGATCGAAACGCGAGCGGCGATGGAAGTGAACGAATTAAGAACGAGCGAATCGAGCTCAGGGTTTGAAGAATTGGCCGAACAGTTGGAAGATGAAATGGGGTGCGGATTGTACTGTCGCTATAGAGGGGTGTTCAACTCAATCTCCGCCGGCGGCGTATTTTGTTCGAACACGTCCGCAACCTCCAGATCCGGCGCGTTTTCCTTATGGTCCGAATAAGCACAGAGAGAAGTTAGTTTGTGTGCAGAGGTACCTAGGTACTACCTTTGATGTGTATTATTTATTACACGCGTGTACAAAAACGACATTTTGTAAACCTACCAACTCCCCGTATTCTCCATCGACTGCCACGGCTCCGCCGGCGCCAACGCTTCGCCTTTCTGCAAAAGCTCCACGCTAATGCCATCCGGTGATTTCACGAATGCCATTCGTCCATCTCTCGGCGGTCGTAAAATCGTAATGCCTTTCTCTTGCAATTCCTTGCACAACGTATAAATGTCCGCCGTCGCAAAGGCGAGATGCCCCATCGACCGCGACGGCGGCGCTGTTTGGTTGCAAAAATATCAATTAATGTAAATACAAGTAGGGGAAAAAAAGCGCGTACCAAAAACTTCCTCCTCGTCGCCCCAATTGTACGTGATTTCAATTTCCGGCGCGCCTGGACTCGTCGCCATGAACACGAGCGTGAATTTTCCTTTTTCTGAGTCTTTTCGTCTCGTTTCTTTTAGCCCGAGCGCTTGGAAAAACGACATGGTTTTGTCCAAATTGGACGAGCGAAGCATGCAATGGAGGAAGATTAACTCCTCGTCCGAGGGGGACATGGAATGGTACGTGTCCGGGGCTAAGTAGGAAGAGGAGCCTTTCGCCATGATTTTGGTCCTGAACAAATGTTTTCGTTTGCTGCTGCTGTTTTTTGGTGTCGTCTTATTGAGAAGAAGAGATGGTTTGATGAATGTCGTCGTCGATGATGGAGCGGCGAACATGACTAAAGTGAGGGAATTTACCTAATAAGCGCCATTTTTGTATTCTCACGTTAAAGTGTTATTCACTTCGTATAAAGTATAAATACTACACATTATTGTCAAACTACTACTTCTCTCTCTCTTTCTTCTATGAATACTGCTACATATATATGTGTGTGTGTGTCCTTTTATTAAAACCCGTGCTTCTTTGCGCTTCCGTCTCCTCGGCTGTTGAAATTACTGACTTTTGGGCTGATCGTCGCCGGTTCAATACCTACTTCGATTTCGTCCAGGAGAACGTCCGGGATCTCTGCCCCGTTATTGTTGCTGCTGCTATTTATGTTACTCATCATTTGCTGTTGCTTCTCGCGCAAGGTGACGACTGAGTAGACGACAATCGCGGCGACGGCGAATAAACCTCCAAAAACCACGCGGTAACTCGGCGGCGCGTCGAAATACAAGACTCCGATGGCGATGACCGTAATCGTTTTGGTCAAACCTAACATGGCGTACGCTAAAGCGCTCGCTTTCCCACCGACGAAGCAGGACGAGACGTTGACGCCCATACCTAACGCGCAACTCACCAAGAACAGAAAGCACGCGTAGGAGGACATTTCGAACATGTTAAAGAACGATTGGTCCACCGCCAATTCTGTCGCTTTCATCCGTCCAACCTCGCCAAATTGTTCCGGGTTTATGACTGCCTCGTTGTTCCCAATGTAAAACATATTCGCAAAGTTCTTGAGGAAATTATACGCGCCCATCCCTCTTGGTTGTAAAAAATCCACCTCTACCGCCGCCAACGTTAAGCCGCTCGCGGCGAACGGCATCGTTTGATGCAACAGTTGTAACGTCTCCCACCTATGCGTTTGTTGCAACCACGAGTATAAAACCACCTCTACACTCGTCGCGCACACCCCAACAAACGCGATAACAGCCCCAAAACTCGTAAACTGAACGTCGTTGAAACACGCGATCGAGACCCCCAAAACCATGCTCGCGAGCAAACACATCTTGTCCCTCGAAACCGTCCTCGATAAAAAGAAATACTCCACCATCGCGACTAAAGGTACTTGCATTTGTTTCGTCAGTTGAAAAAACGCCACCGAATTCATCTTCAAACTCGCTTGCCCGAGACATATCGCCGACGATTGTAAAAATGCCACCAGCGCCATCACGCTCTTGTTGTCCATCTTCCTCCTCTCGAATATTTGCAATCGGCTGCACATCGTCGTAAATATCACGCACACGATCATGTGCGCTGCGGATAACGTGATCACTGGGAACTTCGTTTCCGTGAATAAGAGTTTGTTCACGACCACGATGAGCATGGTGACGAGGAAATTGGAGGATAAGGCGAATATCGCGACGAGCATGTGCTTTTCGCATAAAACCGATTTAACGGTTGTTGTCTGATGATGATGATGATTTCTGCTCGTTTTCTCCGACGCGGGTGGGTGATAGTGCGGGTTTCTCAGAGTCGACGATAAAGTAGTGCTATTGCTCATCCTGAGAGAGTATTCGTTTTGCTTAAATTGAGGCCATGCATCCGTCCGCAAAAGATATAAAGTAGAGATAAAATGGAGAATTTCGACGTCTTTTCTTGCTTGCTTTTGCTTCATTCTTCAGCGCGCATCTACACATCACGCGCGAATACGCGCGCGAAGAGAACAGAAAAACAGAAAAAATGGACGGCTCCTTCCTGGCCGTCCTTTTCGCCGTCCTCATCTCCGCGTTCGGGATCGAAAACGGCATTTTTATCGGCGTGGTGTTGCTGTTTTTGTATTACCCTTTACGGTGCGTTTATTCCTTTTCTCTCTCTGAAAGCGGACGATGTGTGATTCTCTGCGTCGCTGTTTGATGATGATTATCTGCTCTCTCGAGGCGAAACTTCGACGAAGGAGACAAGGAAAGCGTTCCCCATAAACTGACCTACGTATTCCTTCTTTTATCTCACTTTCCTCTCGCCAAACGGCGATGAAAATACCACGCAACGTGTACACGCATTTAAAGAGCGTTTCTGGTGGACAAAACCATCCTCCTCCTTCGATTCGCCAAACGGAGAGCGCTGAAAAGGATACCCGCGTGGATGAAAAAAGGGCGGTATTATAAAACCCACTATCTTGGAAGGCGCTCGTCGAAAGAGAAGAAAGAAATCGACGCGTTTTTGATGGACGATTCGACGTTGAAAACGTTTCAAAAGAACGCGTTGCGCTTGTTCGATTTACCGCACCATCCGAGAAGGTTACGGCAAGCGGCGTTGAAATGGAAAGCGTGGAGGGAGAAGGTTTTGGCGCATTCTTCGAAGAAAATTATTAACGGATTGCCTTCGATGTTGACGTCGAGTAAGTCGGCGTCGTCTGGAGGCGGCGGTGGAGGAGAAGGAGGAATAGGGGTTGGCGATCCCGGTTCGTCGAACGAGAAGCGAGCGAGGACGAAAATGTTCTTGAAGAACGCTTTGATTGAACGAAAGAAACGGAGAGATGAACTGAAAAGCATTCGCGGGGACGGTTTGATGAACTTGCACGACGAGATGAACCCCAACGGGAACCACGAGGAGGAAGAGGAGGAGGAAGAAGAAGAGGAGGAGAGACGGTTGAGAGCGTTGTTGCTCGAGGAGGAAGAGTTGGAAGAGGAGGAGAAGAAGATGCAAGAGAAGTTGTCGACGGAAGAGGCGATCGCGTTGAGACAGTGCTCGCTGTGCGACGCGTTGTCGGATGCGCAAATCGTGGAAATTTTGGACGCGTCGAGGACGAAGAGCGCGTTTGAGAGAGGGGAGGATGTGAGTGACGAGAGCGGTTTTACGAAACGAGGCGAGGAGATTGCGATTTTGTGTCGAGGCGCGTTTGCGATTGAATCGATGGTTTTAGTTACGAGCGACGATGGGGACGAAGAAAAAGACCACGTGGAAGAGAGAATTGATGTGAACGCGACAACGATGGTAACGAGAGTTGGCGCGTGCGTTGGGTCGCTCGTGGATGTGTTGGATTTCTCGCCGCCGGCGCTACTCGTAGGTACCGGCGAAGCGACGGCGTCGTCATCATCGCCATCATCAAAATCCTCCGCAGCCGCCACCGCAGAAGGCGACACTCGCAATAGTAGTAGTACTAGCAGTAGTAGTAGACATAACAAAAGCAGGCTGAGAGCCGTAGCGGCTTCCGACGACGCCACGTTTGTCGTTGTTCCTTTGAATGTGTTCCACGACGTCATGAACCAAACGGTTGGCGCGCACGCTTTAGCCTCGCGGTTAGTCAACGCCGCGCGGTGCGTGTGTCAATACCTCTCCTCGGAAACGGCGACGAAACCGCTGTGGGTGGACGAAGCCGATTCTAAATATAGTGATGAGGATGGTGAGTTTCCTACCGCCGGAGGCGATCGAGTCAAACGCGGTTTAGAGCGTGTTTTAGGTCTCAACAAAGCGCAAAAAGTCGACCGGAGTGCAATCGCAAAGTGTCTGGAAGAGCTCGCGGAGAGGAACGGGTCATCCTCCATCTCGATGGAACGCGTCTTTACGCCTTTACTCCCAAAGAAAGAGAAGAAAACAACGTCCCCTGATGAAAGTATACTTTTGCAGCAGCAAGGTTCTGGATCGACCGCAAACCGCGTCGGTTTTGTCAAGCGACTGTTTACCTCCTCCTCCGAGAGTGATGCAACGAAAGAGGTTGTAAGCGGTGGCAAGAAATCGCCCGCATCCGTAAACAAGAAAAATGGAGATGCAAAAGAAACGCCGCAGCAGCAGCCACTCGCGCCGCCGGTATACTCCGCGAAGCAGCAAACCGAAGAGGAGGATGGAGTGGGGAAAACAGAAAACAACGACGAAGGAAAAGATACCCGAGAAAAAGAATCGTCGGTTTACGAAGCAACCATGGAATGCAGATATTACGCTCCCGGTCAACTCGTTTGTGCTCTCGGTTCCCAAGGCGCGGCGCATTTCATCGAATGTGGCGTTCTCGAAGCGACCTTCGTAAAGAGCAACGACGTAAAGAATAAAAACAATTCGGACGTGTCCTGGCGCGCACATCCAGGCGACGTCGTGCAACCGTTTGCGCTTTTAGCGAACACTCGGTCGTCGATTGAGCTTCGAGCGGGAAGTTCCGGTGCTGTGGTTGCGACGTTAGTGTCGAGTGAATTTCACAAGTTGGCTCGATATCGCGACGAAATCGATGTCGTTTCCATCACCTCCGCCAGCGATGAAGACGCTACCACTACTGCTGCTGCTGTTATTGAAGGCGAAAACAATGGCGAAGAAGGCGTTGAAGAAGAACAGAAGACGGCGGTAGTAAAGCCCCCGCGGAAGAAATTTTCGAGCGTTTTTACAAAGATTTCCGCTGATTTAGCCAAACGCGCTCGACGTTCGCTCGCTGGTGATGCTTTGCGGTATTGCGGGTGCGAATGGAATTACGTACACGTCGGGGAACGCATTCGACGATTGGATGATATCGCTTCAAATGGCGTGATGATTGTAGCCACAGGGGTGTGTCGAGTCGAAGCGGCGACGTATACGAAAGGCGCGTTTGCGGGCGTATTTTCTCCGAGGTGGACGTCGCTCCGATCGTCATCGTACGATGGAGGCGGTAATATCTCTGCCTTAAAGCAACGCGATGAGCCAGCAAATGACGTTGGTGGTAGTGACGATAAAAATGCTTCGAGTTCATCCTTAGGAGGCGGGAACGCAAACAGCGCGTCTTATTCTTCCGCCGGGAGCGGCGACTTACTCGGCGCGCTCGAGCACCACAACGCGTCGGGAGGAGTTTCCCGTCAAGGGCACGTGTCGCCAATATTTTCAATTCCAGCGCGATATGTTGGCCCTGGTGAACCGTGTTCGGAAGAGCGCGTTCTGTTCGACGACGATGAAGAAGAAGATGATGAAGATGAAAGGCACACCAATGTGCGATTTGCGCGATCTCGAGAGAGTATCGACCACGAGTACGCGCAACAGCAACACCATCGAAGGCTTCACAGAAACAGCACCGGCGGCAGCGGAGGCGATTTCTATACGAATAAGAGCAAGAAGTTATTCCTCCTGGCTCGAGCGGCGAGAGATTCGCAGACACTTTTCGTGCCCGGCGCGAGCTTGGATAATCTCGCCATGCGACACCCGAAGAAGTTTTTGCACTTCATCAAAGCCGTCGGAGCGAGACTTTCGAATTCGCAACTGCTACTCGCACGTTCGTCTCCATTATCGAACGAGGGTGCTGTGAAAAGCTCTTCTGTGATGGAAACGACGCCGCCACGTAAGATGAGTCCGTACGATCGTCACGCAGAGAACAACAGCGCCGTCGAGCAACACCCTTCCTCGTCGTTAGCCGCGCTGCACTCGACTTCTCTTCATCAGCGAAGAGGCTCGCGCGCGGACAAACCAAAACTCGTCGCCGTTGTTCCAGTATCACCTGGCGCCGCGTTGCACTTGGACGCGTTTGTGAGTTCTTTGATGCACTCCTTGCGACGCATATGCACGGCACGCGTCGCAGACTCCGCGGACCATTTAGCCGAAGTTGGTTCAGCCGCCGTCGGCGCTCTGGCGCAAGAAGCCACCGCGTTTTGGTTGCATCAACTCGAAGAAACGCACGACGTGGTTTTACTCAAAGGTGACCCGTTCCCATCCGCGTGGTGCGCCCAGTGCGCGTCGCATGCGGACGTTGTTTTATTAGTCGCCTCCGCGGATGACGAACCGCCGGTCCCTGAAGAAGGCAAACAGTTACAACAAAGGCTTTTGGGCTTACGAAGACACCATCAATTCAATCTTGGATTCCGCGAACTCGTTTTATTACACGAAGACGCGAACGATTCAGTTCCAATTAACACGAGACCGTGGCTTGAAGCGTTCGGAGTCCACCGCCACCACCACGTCGGCGGTAAACTCGGCGGTAACCAAGGATTACACCAAGCGCACGCCGGTCGACTCGCTCGTTCATTACGCAAGCTCTCCGTTGGGGTTGTCTTTAGCGGCGGCGGTGCGCGAGGGTGTGCCCACGTCGGCGCCTTGATCGCTTTAGAAGAAGAAGGCATTCCAATAGATGCCATTGGTGGTACGAGTATGGGTGCCTTTATCGGTGGGAACTACGCAAGAGAACCGTCCGTGCTCTCTACTCGGGTAAAATCAAAACGTTTCGCGAAAAATCTCAGCGGATTTTGGAACAGAATCGCCGATTTTACGATACCGATTGTTTCTTATTTCAGCGGTTTTCGCACGAACGGGGCGATTGCGAGCAGTTTTCGAGATTCGAAAATCGAAGATTGCTGGTTGCCGTTCTATTGCGTGACTTTAGATTTAATCTCCTCGAGATCCATCGCGCATAGAAACGGAACGTTGTGGCGGTACGTTCGCGCTTCGATGACTTTAGTTGGTTTCTTACCGCCTTTGTACGATAAATTAGACGCTCCGGCATCGTCGTCCAAGAACGCGAACGAGGACGCGGGACGATTGCACGTCCTCGTCGACGGCGGGTACGCAAACAACGTCCCGGCTGATATGATGAAAGACTTGTTCGGCGCGAACACGGTCATCGCCGTCGACGTCGGCGGTGAAGGCTTAGAATCGAAAAAGTTTGATAACGCGTGGGGCGACGGCGTTTCCGGCCTATCGCACGTCTTGAGAAGTTTATTTACGCCAAAATGGCTAGGTTTACGGTCCAGTTGTCCAACTATGGCGGAAATGCAAGCGCATTTACCGTTTATAACGGATGCAAACAACGCGCGACGACGAAACGACGACGTCGACGTCTACGTTCGGCCGGACGTCCAAAATTTTGGCATCCTCGAATTCTCCAGCGTGGATGCGATTGAACAGAAAGGATACGAGCAAACCAAAGTTGTCATCCGCGAGTGGAAGATGCAACACCCAGAGTTGTGGCAACTCATTCGAAGGTCGTGTCCAGACCCGGCGTTGGGAACGAAAACGAAACCGCAAAAAGCATCCTTATTCCCAAAAGGAGGGTCCTACGACAACGTTCGCGCCGAGTTTGGCAAAGAATACGAAGAAAAGAACCCGAGCCATGGAAGCAACTTCGACAGCGACTCCAGACGACAAGGAGGCAAAGGCAGCGTCATGGCTATATTCAACTCAGTCAAAAACAACAAGAAGTTCTTGTTCGGTGGAGGAGGGCGCAGAAGTATCGAAGACGTCGACGAAGAGTACTACGACGAATACAGGAGAGCGAACAACATATCGCCAGACCATTCGGTGAAAAACCCGATACTAAACGGTGGCGGTGTAGGGTCCCCGCCTGGGAGATACTCCGGCGATTTCGAACGAATACAAAGGTTCAATTCAGTTCAAATTGGCCAAAAACCAAGCATGGATTTGCGTATGAATGGTATGAATACTTCCGGAGGAGGAGAAAGAAAGTGGAGCTCCGGGAGTTCAAACAACATCCCGCCGTACCCGAAGAAAAACGAAAAGAAGAAACAAACTTGGTCTCCCGAACCAGTTTCGTCCACGCGAAACAAAATAAAGGCGTCGTCGTCGTTAGAATTCGGTAGTCCTTAATGGAATTTGTAAACATACACACGCGCAGAAAAGCGAGCGCTCATCGTATTACGTAACGTACGGCTTATTCGAAGGCGCCAATTTCCCATCCACTCTCATCTTGTGCCACTTCCCACCTTCGTGTTCCTCTTTTTGCGCCAGCGACGTGAATATTTTCTTGCACAGTTTACAGTGCGGACCATCCGGCGGTTTCACTTCCCTTCGTACGTGTTGTTGTTGACGTTGCCCTTGACTCCTCGCTACGCCGTCGTTTACGCCGCCGGCTTTCTTCCGGTGTCCTTTCCCTTGCAAATGTTCCTCCAATTGCGCTCGACTGGTAAACGATAACGCACACAGTTCACATTTCGGTCTGTTTTTCTCCCTTTCCGCGAGTCCTGGGATCAACGCGTTGCTCCTCGGCGCTACCGCTTTTCCTTCTCGTTTCCCTTTAAACGCAAATTCGTTGCCTTTTTTACTCCCGTACCCGTAATGCTCCGGGTACGCTTCCGGCGGTAACGGGGCGATTCGGCCTAAACTGCTGCTAGAACTACTGCTACTGCTACTCTCGCTGTCGCTCGAATCGTTTTCGCTTTCCTTTTCATTCTTTAATCTCGATAACACGCGTTCAATCTCCGCGTCGATATCGTTCAAATTCGTCGTTGATTTGCTTTCCAATCGTGTTGCACTTTTGGTCTTGGTTTTCTTCGTATCTCCATTCTCCTCCTCCTCTCTTCGAGTGGACGACTTTCTCTTTTTCTTTTCCTTCTTCTCCTTCTTCTCTTTCATGGCATATTCGTCGTCGGAATAATCGTCGAGAGTCGCGAAGAGAGGAAGCACAATGAAGCGAATTTTTGGTCTTTTAGTTTAGAGGAGTCGAAGGAAGCGTAAAAGACGACCGCCGAGTTGATGGCACGGATGATGATAAAAGTCGCGGGGGGGGTATGCGAGAGAGTCAATATAAGAACCTGCTGCTAAAACGTCTAGTTTAATGAGAAGTTTGACGGGACACAACTCATCATCGGCGTAAAATATTCGCGGCGATGTCTCCGTAATACCTCGAGTTCCTATTAGTCGTCGTAGTCTGGCCACTCGTCGTCTGGTCACTCGTGCTGCTGCTGTTATTGGTGTTGTTCTCAGCAGCAGCAGCATCGCCCGTGGTATTTCCATTCTCGACGTTTCCTTCTCCGTTCGCGGTCGCCGAAGAGCTTGTCGCGGTAGCGTTACTATTATTCATTTCTACTTCTACTTTTTGGTTCTTTCCCGTCCATACGCTCGCGCGGCACACCGGACAGGTAAAACTCTCTTTATCCAACCAACTTCGCAAACAGTGCCTGTGATACACGTGTCCACACAACAAAACTCGCGGCTTCAACGCGTCAATAGTCGCCGGCGACGCGACCATCTTCCCGAGACAAATAGCGCACGTCTCGCTTTTCCCCGCTTCCTGGCTCAAATCCGCCTCCGTCCCGTCTCGAAATCTCGTGTGCAACGTATTCGCCAGTCGCACTTTCTGCACGTACGTCCACACGTCCGAAACAAACCCGCCGGTTAAACCCAACCATCTCGAACGCACTCTTCCGTTCCTAGAAGAGGTGTTCGCTCCGTTCTCCTCCTCGTTCTCTCGCAATCGTCTCACGCGATAAATCCACACGTGCGCGAAAAACAACCGCGTGATTAGCGTTAACGCAGCCGCGACGCCAAACATCGCTCGAATGATTATTTTTGTCTCGTTGTCGCTGCCCGTCGCGGTGTCGTCGTCGACCGCGGTCGTGTTGGTCGCGGTGCTCATTATTTCAATTTTCAATGTGTGCACCAAAGTAAAAACCCTAAACAGTCAAACGTCTTCCCACAAAATTCTTCAATTTCACCGCGCTATATAAACGACGACGACGGACAGAGGAGGAGGAATACTCGTACCAACTACTTCGAAAAAAGAATGCGCTTCTTCATTTCGCGCGAACGAAGGTTGTGCACAGCGAAATGTGTATTAGGTGCAGGAGATATCCTTTTTATGTAGTAGTACTACGTCTGTGTGCGCGCGTGTCTGTTCTGTCTGAAAATGAAGAAAATATTCCTTTTTGGTTTTGGCTGCTTTTTTTGTGAAATGCAGATCCGAGTGCTCAAAAATCGAGACTCTGAGAGTCAAAAGCAAACGAGATGTTTCGACTTTCATAAAATTTTCCAAGACACGACTACTGATTATTGCGCTGAATGTTCTTCCGCGCTTCGAAACAAATTACTCAGAGAAGAATCAAAAGCAAACGAGAAGATGTTTTGACTTTCATAAAATTTTCCAACAAGAAAGACGTACTACTTCGAGCGTACCGAACGTGTCCCTCCGCGCTTGGTTTCGCCGGCGTTCCCGAAAGCGGTACGTAAAAAGCCTAGATCTGAGTTCTTTTCAATCAAAAGCCGCGAGCGCGAACGCGTTGAATCTCGACGCTCGGATCTTCCTCTGATTCTTTTTCTTTACTCTTTCGATTAAGGATGCTTTCCATCGCCGCCATCGCGAGTTTATCTACTTCTTGTTCTTCTTTGTCTTCGTCTCTTCCTGTTGTTGTTGTTGTTGTTCTTTCGCCACGAAAGACGCGCTTTAAAAACCCAATAGCGACGCCGGCGGAGGAAGTCACCGCGTGTTCGTGCGACTTGTCCCGGAGGATGATTAATGCCTTTTGTTTGGATGCGATGCGTTCGTCGTAGACGAGTTCGACCTCGGAAGGTCGAGTGACGACGTCGGAGGCACCGACGATGAGTAGCGATGGTATTTCAACGTCTTTGACGTTTACGAAACCGTTGAAAGGGGCCAAAGCTACGAGAGCGGAGAAGAGGTATTTTTTTTTCGATGCATCTTCTTCTTCTTCTTCTTCTCGTCGGAAAAAGAAACCACCTTGTCGCGCTCTCTGGGGTGCTTCTTCTTCTTCTGAGGCTGCTCGTATAGCGCTCCCACCACCCATGGAGTATCCGACCACGGCGATTTCCGACTTCACGACTCGCGCTCCAAACTTTTCGCACGGTTGGTGGCGAATCAAAGCTCGAGCTGCTTTAATCAAATTCGCCGCTCCTTCGTCGTTTACTACGCCAGGAACGTTTGAAGTGATCGGTTCCTCCGGGCAAACGAAAACAAATCCATGCGATGCCGCGAGCTTGGGAAAATGGTCCAAATAATTCTGTCCGCCGGTCGTGCACGAAGCGCCAAAACCGGGCGCGTACACCATCGCCGGAACAACAACAACATCATCAGATGATTCTGCTCCTCCTTCGTCGTCACTTCTCGCTACCACTGGACAGGCGACGAGCGCGTCCGTTCTGTCTCTCCCTCGTCCGTACCGCGCTCGTACTATCTCGACTCCGTTTCTTGACGTATTTTCCATCCCAAACCTCGTTTGCAAAATCTCGTACGAGTCGCTTTTATTCGCTGAAACGAAGACCATCATCGAGAAAGCAACAACAACAACAGCAACAAGAAACTGTGTCGTTGTTTCTTTCATCTTGATCATCGTCGTCATCGTCATCAAAGCAGATATGAAAAGAGTTAAAAAGAGTCTAGTATTTTTTGTATCTCTTTTTCCCTCGTTGTTTTTTTCTCTCTCTCTCTCTCTTAGAGAAACCTCGTTCTCCTCAACGCGACGCAGAAGAAGTACACGGTCGCCGCGATTATCGCGAGGAGTAAGTGCGACATTATTGCGATTTGAAAGGTGGTATTAAAAGTGGTTTGCACTCTTTTTGTGGTGCTCGTGTTTGTCTTATTACTCCGAGACTCTCTCCTTTATATCTCTTCTTTTATGAAGAAAAACGGCTCTTGGTATTTTTGAGTCAAAACACAACATCATTTCGCTCGCATTGGCCAACTTTGAAGACATCTCGAGATATCAATTCGAACGAGACCCGCGAAGAAAACGACATCAATCGAAGGATCTTTTCCGTGCGCATCACTCTTTTGCGCGTCTCGTTTCTTTTTATTCACCTCTGTGTGCATCTAGAGAGCGTCAAAGACGGTCAATTCTCGGGCATTTTCTCTTGTTTTTTTTGTTCGTTTTGGGAAAAATGCAAGTCACTGGCGGCGGCGAATTTCATATCTAAAGACGTCAAACACAACGCGCGCTTATATTACGATCGGGATAGCATACGCACACATATTCGAGAGAAGGAGACAGACGATCTGAGAGTGATAACAACTGTAATAACAAAAGAATGTTTGGAAATAATACCGACGATACGAACGCGACGATGGTGCGCCGCGCACAACCTGGACTGGTGTTGTGTTGCTTGTGTGCGACCAGCATCTCTCCAAACCCGACCGGCATGTGCGTCGAGTGCATCAAAACGAGAGTGGATATTACCGAGGGGATACAAAAGCAGTGTTCGGTGATTCATTGCAACCAGTGCGCGAGGTATTTGCAACCACCGAAGCATTGGATACGGGCGGATTTAGAGAGCAAAGAGTTGTTGACGTTTTGCATCAAAAGAGTGAAAGGATTGAATAAAGTGAAGCTGGTGGACGCCGGGTTCGTGTGGACCGAGCCGCACTCGAAACGGTTAAAGACAAAGTTGACGGTACAAAAAGAGGTGCTCAATGGCGCTATTTTGCAGCAAAGTTTTGTGGTGGAATACGTGGTGGAGTGGAACATGTGCGACGCGTGCGCGAGAGCGGCGGCGAACGCGGATCAGTGGCAAGCGTGCGTGCAAGTAAGACAGAAAGTGGAACATAAGAGGACGTTTTTGTTCTTGGAACAGTTGATTTTGAAACACTCGATGGAGGTGAACGCGATTGGGGTGAAATCGCAACCGGACGGGTTGGATTTTTATTACGGGCACAGGAGTCACGGATTGAAAATGGTAGATTTTATCGGGTCGGTGTTACCTATTCGGAGCAGGAACGATAAGCAGTTAGTTTCGCACGACGCGAACGATAACACGTATAATTATAGGTTCACACTGATGGTAGAAATCGTACCGATGTGTCGCGAGGATTTAGTGTGCTTGCCACCAAAAACGAGCAAGAGTTTTGGAGGGATCGGGCCGGTGGTTTTGTGCACGAGAGTTGGGAGCAGCATGCAGTTCACGGAAACGCATACGTTGAGACGCGTTTGGTTGAATAGCGAACAGTACTGGCGATATCCTTTCGTGGCCGTGGCAAATTCCAAGCAGTTGTGCGAGTACATCGTTTTAGATTTAGAGATTGTAAATGGGAACGAGTGGGAACAAAACGGCGGCGACGACGGACTCGGGGAAAACCGGTCGCAATTATTCAACGGGTCTCAGTTCGGAGGCAACGCGAGCACGATTGGTGGTAAACAACGAAGAGCGAATAGGAAAAACTTGCTCGCCGACGTCACGGTGGCGAGATCGAGGGATTTCGGGACGAACGACATCACTTTTTTCACTCGAACACATTTAGGTTCGGTGTTGAAAGTTGGCGATACCGCGTTGGGGTACGATTTGACCAACGTGCAAATCTCGGACGAGTCTTTCGATTCATACGTGGAAAAAGTAGGCGAGTCGAGGATACCGGATGTCGTTTTGGTCAAGAAGTCGTACGCCGAGAAGCGAAAGAAACGACGAGACCGAGGATATCGCAGAGCCTGGGAACTCAAAAGAATGGACATTAACGAAGAAGAGGAAACGAACAAGAAGGACGACGCGGAAAAGAGAATGCAAGACGAGGAGTTGTTTATGCAAGAGTTGGAGGAAGATTTCGAAGGCCGCGCGCAAATCAACGTGTACAAGAAGAAAAACGAGGATTTAGACGCGGTTATTCGAGCGAATCAAAACGCGTTGGCGAACGAAACGGACGACGAGGACGACGACGAGAACGACGAGATTCCCGAAATCAAGTTGGAGGAGTTGTTGGACGATATGAAGTTGAGCGACGTGGAAGAAGAAGAAGAAGAAGAAGAAGAGATGGAAATGGAGATTCATTAATTACATGTGTAATGTGTACAATTTTGCTGCTTTTTTTGTTGTTGTTGTTGTTGGTTCTCGCAGTTTCTTCCTCTAAATGAAATCGAATTCCCCCGAGGCAGCGGCAGCCAGTTCTTCTTCTTCTATAATTGTATCGTCGTAATCCTCGTCGTAATCCTCCTCGTCGTAATCCTCGTCGTACTCTTCTTCTTCTTCTTCTTCTCCTTCTTCTTCAGAGGACGAATACTCTTCGCCTTCAAACGCGCCGCCGAGTCCTCCGAGCGACGGTCCGTGGTTCCCGTACCAAACGTGGCTTCCGTGCACGTTCGATAAATCTCGTTCAAATGTACGCATGATGGACCCTGGCATTCGCTCGTGCGCGACGTACTCGACGTCGACGATAGATCTCGAGGACGGCTTTTCATTCATGTTGCCGTCGCCGTCGTCTTCTTTGTCGTCATCGTACAAGCCGGAAATATTCGATCCGTTTTCAAACTCGATGCGTCGGCCGCCGTTCATTTCAACGAGTTCTTCTAAAGCCGATTTGCGACTCGAGCCGCCGCCGGGCCCGTGATGAGAATGAAAATTATCCAGAATCCCATGGTGAGTTTGATTCATTTGCGCGTGCGTAAGAAATCTATCCACCTCGTCCTTTGAATCGCAAAAGCCTTCTTCGATGAGCAAGTCGAGAGTTTCCAACTCTCTCGCCAAGTTATCGAGCGTGTGGTGTAACACAAATTCTCTGAGCGGCACGTCTAACATGTGTATGCGAGCGTACCGAGACTCGATCGCGTTTTCAATCTTTTCTTCTTTCGTGAGTCTGCGAGGTTTTGGCGCCGCTTTCTTCGCTTTCTTTGCCTTCGTTGACGCTCTCGTTCTTCTTTTACCGTCGTCGACGTCGTCGTCTTTATCCCCTTCTCGTTCTTCAACATTTTCTGACAGCTCGCGAGCTTCGTCTGAACTGACGTAATCGCCGTCTAATTCCGATTCCGATTTTTCTTCTTCTTCTTCTTCTTTTTCGTCGTCGTCGTCTTCGAGATCTTCGTCTTCGTCTGATGAGACGCTAATCGCCAACCGCTTCTCCAACTTGACGACGTACTCTTCGTGCATGAGATGCTTAAAAATCTTGAGCGCTCGGGCGAAATCTTCTCTCTTCTCTCGCGGGACTTGTACCCATCCCGCCGTGCCCTGTTGAAACCTTCTCGAACTCCTCAAGAGAGACTGATCCACGCCTTCTCTCCCGCACGTTTCCGACCACTCAATCTCTGGAATCAACGACTTTCCATCCGCGCCTTGTTTCTTAATTTTTCTCATCTGCGGACCAAACCAATCCCAACCGCAGGACTTGTTCAACACCGCGAACATGATTTCCGGCGGCAAAATCGAAAGCGCGCACTCCTCGTCCAACTGATTACCTTTAATCAACTCTTTCACGGCTTGTTTATACCCAATGGGGAACAAACGGTGATTGACTTCCGACCACAACATCCACCTCACGGCGTACCCGAGTTTGCCGACAAACTGTCGACCTCTTCTCAAGGAAATCCCACCCCACGGCGCGGATCGACCAAACGGCTTGAAACTCAAATGCGCCACGCCGGGATGTATAATCACTCTCCCGTCTCTCTTCGCCCTCGGTCTCAACTCGGCCACGTTATCGTACACGATCCCTTGGTCTCCTCTTTCCGCGGAATGGATGTAAATTCCAACCCTTCTCCCTCTTTCCACTCGTATCGGTTCATCGAGCGTCAACTCGACCAATTTTCTCCTGCTCGGCGCTAACTCGTCCTCGAACACTTTTTTCCACAACTGCTGACGATGGTACCCTCCGTTCGTGGTGTATCGATCCACCACGCCGTATTCTCTTTCTTCCTCCTCGTCCAAATATTCCGAAGACGGATGCGTTCCATTTTCGTCAATTATACGTCTCTGGCTTGCGACGTCAAACTCGGTAAACACCGTTTTCTCCTCGCCCGTTTCCTCGTCTCGCACTGTTCTCTCGCTTTCGCGCTTCCAAAACTTCTTCTCCTTTTCGCCCGTGTCCGACGTCCAGACGGTCATTTTCCCTAAATTGCCTCGCACAAAAACCGAGTGAATTTCGACGTATTGTAACGGTAAAGACGTCGACGCTTCCACGTCGAAGAATATGCCTGTTTATTTTAGTGATATCAAAATAGTAGTGTTAGTATTCGAGAGAGAGAGAGAGAGAGAGTAAGAAGTGAATGGTTTTAAAGCGCATTCGTATTCGTCTTTTAAGGGTTCGTTGTTCTCTCGTCGTCATCATCCAATGTGTGTGTCTCCCGACAAAATGATGTAAAAAACAAACAAACAACTTCTCTCTTACCGTTAAACGTGTGATCCTCTCTGTCTTCCGTGGTGAGCTCCATCTGTTGGTAGTCTAAATTCTCCGCCAGTAAACGACGCGGGCCGTTTAAGTTATTATTTTCATCGTCGTCTCCTCCGAAGATGTGCTCGTGCACTTGGGAGGAGAGGATTTCGTTCATATCTCTCTCTTTTTTTACGTACTCTCGCGGAGTATGGTAGAGAAAAGTCGCGTTAAAACAATAATGACGTAAGACGAAATAAAAGCGCTTCGATGTTTTCGCGCCAAAAAAATTTCGCCAGAGCGAATTAATAATGAAAGCGTTCTTCAAAAAGTACAGAGCGCTTTGAGATTTCACCAAGGGACGAGTAAAAAAAAAATCTTTCACAAAAAAAAACCACAAAAAGTTTCTTTCAAAGACTCCCTTCTTTCTTTCAAATCTGTGTCGTGTATATCACAGTATACGCGCGAGACAGAGCGACCAAAAAAGACTCCAAAACCTCGAGACAGAGCGCGAAAAGAAGCAACAACGAGCGGACGGAGACATTTTTGTGGTCGAAGAAGAGAGACGCGAGAAGAAGCGAGTTTTGAGATGTTTTAGCGCGTAAAGTTTGAATTACTCTTTCTTCGACATCTTCATCATCTTCCCGTGCTCTAAAATCCAATCGAGAAAGGGGGTCACCTTTCTCATCGCGAAGGAGAAGAAGAAGACAAAAAAAGAGTTTGAGACGAGAAAATGATGAAGCGAAAGAGTAACAATAACGGTGGTGGAAAAAGAAGGAACAACAAAAAGCGCTCGAAGAAGTCGAACGTGTTGGTGTTTATTTTATCGATTACGATTTTCTATCGCGTAGTAGTCGTCCAAAGAGGAGTTGGGAGGAGTTTTATGACGAAACATTCGAGAAAAGAGCAACTTCAAAGTCAGTTTGAATACGACCCGTTCGCGAAAGACGTGGATAGTTACGGGGTAAATGTTGAGGATGTGGACGCGCCGTTGGCGCCGGAGTCGCAGACGAGCTCGACGTCAGACGCGAGCGTTTTAGCGGCTTTGGCGAACGCGAGTTCTTCTTCGTACGTTCCGAAACAAACGAAAGAGAGAGCGTTTTATGGAGAACGCAGAGATGTTTTCGGTCACGCGAGTTGGCAACCGGTGCAAGCGAGACTGGTCGACTACGCGGGGGCGACGATTAGCGTGGAAGGAAAATTCGCGAGACGGTCGTTCGCGAGAGCGTTTGCCGCGAATAATAATAATAATAATAATAATAATAATAATAATAATAACAACAACAACGGAGATAATGATAACAGTAATAACGAGTTAGCGTCCGATTTAGGCGTTCGAGGGCCGCGACTAAAACGTCCCACGCACAAAGCGTGGATCTCCCCCATCGCGAACAACACTTTAAAATACAAACACATGGCCACCATCGCGCGACTCGGATCTGTGGACTCACCCAACGCTCGATTTGTCGTCGCGTGGCAAGGCGCGGAAGACAACGAAGGTTCTCTCACGCAAAGAATCTACCACGCGTTTTCGAAATCCTCAACCGGCGAGAAGTGGGGTCCGGAATTTAAAATCCCCGCCATTGAAAACGGCAACGCGCAGTGGTCGCCGGTGCTGCACGTGGACGAAGACAACAACGAGATTTTCTTATTTTACAGCGAAAGTCGAGAATGCATTCGAATAGCACCTCAGGAAGGGGATTTTAACCCATCCGGCGTACAAAACGACAGGCAATTACCGGGAGGTGACATCATGATGACGTCGTTGAAAGTGCCGACGTTTGAAAATTACGAGTGGTTGAAATCGGTTCGATGGGCGCCGCCGAAAAAGATTTTCAGGCAAGGCGATGTCGGCAAAGGCGTCGGGCCAATTCCGAAAGTCATCGCCAATCCCATGATTGTGTTGCGTTCTGGAGTGTGGTTGCTCCCGTATTGGCGAGAACCGCACGACGCGCCGCCGTGTTCGAACTTGTTGTTAACGAAGGGCAACGCCGGAGTCTTGAGGTCGAGAGATAACGGTAAGACGTGGAAAGCGTACGGGAAGTTGGACCACCCCAGGACGTGGTTGATTGAAAACACGTTGAGCGAAAGAGACGATGGGTCGGTTTTGATGCTATTCAGAACGAAAATTGGCGTTTTGTATGCCTCGGCTTCGTACGACGAAGGCATCACGTGGACGCCCCCGGAATCGACGGCGATACCAAACCCAGATTCGAAAATCGTTTTAACTCGATTGCACTCGGGCGCCTTAGCGATGGTTCTAAACGCCCACGGAAAACTGAAAGGTCAGAAACGGCACGCGCGGACGTTTCTCGACGTTGCAGTTTCCGGCGACGGCGGCGCGACGTGGCGAAGGATCGCGAGATTGGAAGACGAGTCGCAATCGCCGCTGGTAAGAAGTCACTATCCAACCGCGATTGAGGCGTTTCGAGAAGGCGGGACGCGGTTGTTGATCACTTACAGCAAATTTTATTTCGGTTTAGGTGGATTAGACCAAGCGATCCAGGAGCAACGCCCGATGGGGATTCGACTGCAATCCATCAGTTTGAAATAAGAATAGTTCTAGAATAGTACGAACTGTAATAGTAATAGTTTAATAGTAGTAGCCGAAAATACGTATTTAAACGTATGATTATATCATATATATTAGTACCAGGTAGTCTTAAAACCATAGTATTATTATTACGTTTTAATCTAAGCTCGGATCTTCGGCGATGATCTTCTCGATGGACGCGACGTCTTCCGGCTCGTCCACGCCGTGCGCGCAGTGATTCACGCGAATAACTTTAATCTTATACCCGTTCTCAATCACCTTCAATTGCTCCAAATCTTCTTGCATTTGCATCGGCGTCGCCGGCATTTTCGGGAACAGTTTCAAAAACTCTCTATCGTAACACTGCAAACCTAAATGTAACCAATAATCGAACGATGTATCCACCTCGCCTTTCTTGTTGTTCGGGAGCATACCTCTGGAGAAGTAAATCGCGTACCCGTTCACATCGGTAATGCACTTCACTCTCCCTTGCATTTTCACTTCCTCGTGTTTCAACGGCGTCACCGGCGTGGAATACACGCACTCTCTCGGCGCGTTCTTCAACGCCAATACGACTTCATCGATAATCTCCGGTTCGATCAACGGTTCGTCGCCTTGGATGTTGACGACGATATCGTACTCCCCCGCGGTTCTCTCGCAGGCTTGCGCGCACCGTTCCGTCCCGTTCGGGATCGCTTCGTCCGTCATGACCACGTCCCCGCCAGCTTTCACGATCGCGTCTCGAATTCGTTCGTCGTCTGTGGCGACCACCAGTGCGTCCAACTGCGTCGCTTTCTTCGCTTGGAGATACGTTCGAACGATCATCGGTTTCCCAGCAATCATAACGAGCGGCTTCCCCGGGAATCGTGTGCTCGCGTATCGGGCGGGAATGACGCCGAGAACTTTCGTTCGCTTCTTTTCCTCTTGCTTTTCCTCTTTTGGCGCCTTCTCGGCTTCGGCAGCGTTGGTTTCCGCGTCGTTTACGTCCTCTTTCGTGATTTCAATCGCCGCGTTGCCGGTGCGCTTTGAATCGAATTTCTTTCCATTGATGCCTTCTTGGTGCTTCTGGAACCCAAAGATACCCGCGAGTGCACCCAACGCAAACGCGAGTATCGATTTCATGTTAATATCGTGTCCTCTTTGTCCTCTTTCTGTGCGTGCAAGTGGTGGTTTTCGCGGGGTAAATAGTGAGGTTTTTTGTTCCAATTTTCCCTTGAAAGCAAACTATTAATAAGGAAGACGAAGCGACGAAACGCTTTAGACATGACGATGACGACGGGTGCTTTGAGACGATGAGAAGTATTAGTATACGATGCAGAGAGTTATACATATAGTACACGCGCAAAAGGTGGTATTTCTGCATCGTCGTGAGTATCTTTGTTGTTGTCCTTTCTTTTCGTAGCGTTCGTTTACACAAGTCGCTCCTTTCGTCGCGAGCGGTGTGCGGAGTACGCGCTCAAACATGTTCGAGTATATAACATGTTAACAGAAGAGCGCGGAAACGGCCGCTAATACTGCGAACCCTGTCGCGAATGGAGCGCTCTTTTTCGCGGAGGAAGTGGTCGTCGTCGTCGTGGCCGGTCTCGATCCGGCGAGGGAGGTTACCTTCAACGTCATGTTTTCTTCGCAATGATTTCCAAATCTGCAACTTAAATAATGCGTTCCCACGGGAACGCTTCCGGCCAATGCGGACCAGTTTGAGTCTGCTTCCGGTGCCATTTGTGATTCACCGCCCGCGCATCCAGCGGCGTCGTGGAGCCACACGTCGTGCGTTCCAGTCCATTGAATTTTTAACGCTTCGTCGCTGTACAGATCGATCTCTTGCGCTTCTTTTTTCCAAGTGATCACTTGATCCGCGGCGGAAACGAAGAACGCGTTCATAAAGGAGAGCAGCAAAAAGCAGATTAAGAATGCGTTGTTGTTGTTCTTCATCATTTTGACTTGACTTTGGAACGGGACTTTATGTGTTTAGTATATACCATGCGCAGGAGTTTGCGAGATTTATGACGTTATCTCCCAAAGGTCAACATATTAAGCTTGACCTGCTGAGTCACATACGTCGGCGACTCAGCAAAAGCTTTTAGTAGAACCGGCCAAAAGCGACGGCGGCAATAATAAAAATAACAACAACAACAACAACAACAACAACAGATGATGACTTTAAGGGGGATGCGTAGTAGTAATAACGATGGTACACTTATACTTGATCTTGAGATGGAAATATGAATTTCCGTTTTGTTTTGTTTTCAGTCGTAGAGCAGCGCTTCGGAACGAACGTTCGTTCGGAAGTACACGCAATCAGACCATCATCATCAGAATAATGATTTTAATGTGTTCTTGTTGGTTTTGTTTTCAGTCGTATACGATGAGCAGTTCTTCGGAACGAGTTCGAGTCGTTCGGAAGTACGCGCAATATCAGACATCTCTTTTTGTTTTGTTTTTGTTTTTTCCGTTGAATTTTAATTCAATTAATTAAGCGGAAGTAAACTTCGTCACCGCCTTGGTCCCTTCCGACACCGCGTGCTTGGCCAATTCGCCCGGCAAGATCAATCTCACGGACGTTTGGATTTCTCTGCTCGTCACCGTGGGTTTCTTGTTGTACCTCGCCAATTTCGCGGCTTCCGTCGCGATCTTTTCGAAGATGTCGTTGATGAACGAGTTCATGATGCTCATCGCCTTGCTGGAAATCCCGGTGTCCGGATGGACTTGCTTCAAGACTTTGTAGATGTAAATCTTGTACGTTTCGACCTTCTTTTTCGAGGACTTCTTGGCGCCGCCTTTGACGGTCTTCTTCGCTGGTTTCTTGCCGGCCATTTTTGTTATGTGTGTGTGTGTGTGTGTGTTTACTAATGGCGTCGTAGTGGAAGGAACGGTCGAGAAACGAGGGTCGAAATTTTTGAATTGTTTGCGTTTGCGTTGGTTTTTTCTAGATTCCGGACAATTAAATTCTTATTGTTGAAAAAAAGCAGAATCGAACGGATCGTAGCGTCTCGTGTGCTCAATCAATGGGCGCGAAAAGTGTCTCGCGTGATTAGAAGTGTTGTTATTCGTCGAATGAGAGCTTTTGATACCTTTTAATGCGGTATTGATCACTCGAGACTAAGAATACTGCGTTGAACTCGAAAGAAGGGTTCGAAAGATGCATCGAGTGGTGCGACTCTTTTTCATTTCCCTCCGGAGAGGCGCATTTTCCTCATTTTAAACAAACAACAACACACACACGAAAATGTCTGGACGTGGTAAAGGAAAATCCTCCAAGAAAGCCGTCTCGCGATCCGCGAAGGCTGGTTTGCAATTCCCGGTTGGCCGTATCGCGAGGTAGTTCATGTGTATCGTTTACATTTTATTACATTATTCGATGATGATGATGACGAGAGCGCGATGTGGATGAATTGGAAATGTTGGAATCGTCCGTTCCTCGAATAAGAATTTGAAATTACAAGCGCTGACCTTTAAACTCTTCTCTCTCTGATAAAGATACCTCAAGGTTGGCAAATTCGCCACCCGCGTCGGCGCCGGCGCCCCGGTCTACTTAGCCGCGGTGTTGGAATACTTAGCGGCGGAAGTTCTCGAACTCGCCGGGAACGCTTCCAGAGACAACAAAAAGTCCAGAATCGTACCGAGACACATCCAACTGGCCATCCGAAACGACGAGGAATTGTCCAAGTTGTTAGGGACGGTCACGATCGCCTCCGGTGGGGTCTTACCGAACATCCACTCGGTCTTGTTGCCGAAGAAAGGCAAGAAGTCTGGCTCCGTGTCCCAAGAATATTAAATTTAATATTCGAAACGCGCGCGCGGAATACGGGTAAAACAAACAAAAACTCTGGTGAATATCTTCACCAACCACGATACTCTCTGATTGATAAGATCTCTATTATTATTATTATTACACATTATTTACTCGCAAAGTCTAACGGGAACGCCGTTCGGACTAGAAACTCTACTTTCTTGTGCCTCCTCGCGCTGGCCATGCCTAAAAATTCCAATTCTGAGCAGGCTCGCGTGAAACGCGCTTGCAACGCCCAGACTTTACGCTTGTCCAAACCGAACGTGTGTTTCTGCTTTTTCTTAGAATTCGTCGGAGGGGGAGGAGGTGCTTCAACATCCTCTTCTTCTTCCTTCTCTCCTCGTTTCGTCCTCTTCTTTTTCTTCATCTTGTCTTGGTCTTCTTTCAACAACAGTCCCAACTCTTCGTCGCTCGTGTCTCGGTGCTCCATGATGAACCGACGAAAGAGCTCAAACGCGTTGGCGCTTTCGCCGCCAAAATTTTCCAACAATTTGTAACATAAACACGGGTCCGGTAAGGAGGCGGAAATCTCTCCCGATTTCGGACAGCACTGACACTCCAACGCTTCGGATGGGTTGGATAAGGCAGTTTCGAGAGCCATTCTCGGCGCCGCCGAAAAGGTTTCTCGAGCGGCGTCGGCGGAGGTGACGCAGAATATTTTCTTGCCCGGTAATGATTCTGGAGGTTTACTCGCGTAGTTTTTGACTACCGAGCGAACAATTTGCTCGAAAGTTTGCACCGGTGTTAATGATGATGATGTCGTCGCCGTTGTCACATTCGTCGTCGTTGTCACATTCTCTTCTTTCTCCAAACGCGCTAAGAGCTTCGAAAATTGAGCGCCTTCGTTGGCGCGTATTTCCTCGTGTCCCTCGCACACTTTCGCGCAGTCTCGGCACAAATCCTTCAACGATAGCGTTGTTATAGCAGATGATGATGATGCCGCCGTCGCCACCATCGGCGCTGCCGTCGTTATCTCGTTATTATTCTTTACATCGCTCACCGCTGCTCTCACCGCGCGTTCCACTCTGGAAGATAAAAGCCGAAGAATCTTCTCGCCTTCAGTCACAAACGCTTTTTTCGTCGTCGTCGATTTTTCTTGTTGTTCTTGTTGTTCCTGTTGTTGGTGTTCGCGCGCATTCGCCGCCGTCATCGCGCTGTTCTTCTGCTGCTGCTTTTTCTTTGAAACGAAGAAAAAACTCGGAAACGCGCAGTCTAGTAAAACATCCGCCGTTCTCGACCACCGCTGGTACCCGACGCGTCTCGAAATCAACGATAAAACGTCCAGACCAATCGCGAATTTCTTTCGATTTTCTCCAACCTGTAACATATTTTCCGTGAACGCGTTGAAGATATCATCGTTCGTTTTGCCTTTAGCGCCGCCTTTATCTTCCTTCTCTTGTTCTTCTTCTTTTCCTTCTTCCTCGCCGTGCCCTCGAATTCCGGAGTTTAAGAACAGTTCTTTCAACATCTCGACGCTCTTTTGATCTTTTCTGCTCAATATCAACCCGCAAAACCGTTCCAAGTACCACTTCAACGCCTCTTCGCTACCGTTGGAATACAATTTTTCGCTTTCACGCAGTAATTCGCGGGTCTCTCTTGGTCCTTCTCCATTCGATATATGCTTCGTCGTATCCGCGCTGTAGTCTCTCTCGTTCAAAATCTTGTTCACGTAGGACAACCGCTCCGTGGCGAAGTGATTCAAGTATAAAACTTTTACCGACCTCCGCATGGTGGTCAACGAGAAATCGTGCTCCATGAATCTCGTGTGCAAGTACGTCAACGCGTCGTTACCTAAAGCCGGGTACAAGGTTGGATCGAGGAAGATTTTTTCTCGAATTTCTCGCGAGGCGTCAGTTGGCGCAAAGAGTTTGAAGACTTTCGGTCGCAGTTTGGAAGCGGTTTCGGACGGTATCGACCGCTGCAAAGCGCTCGTGTTGGTGGCAATACCCAACAATAAGATAAACGGCACGTCGCGGTGGAAGGAGGAGAAAGAGGCGAGTAAATCGCTCAAAGCGGACGACCCTTGAAAGCCTTCGACGTCCGAGACTAAAACGACCACCGGACGCGGGCGACCGAGAATTTTTGGCAGCGTTTCCACGCGTTCGCGACGTAAACTGTACGACGGTTTTTCAGTGTTTTTATCTCTCGTGTTCATGCCGTTGGCGTTGTTATTGTTCTCGTTTGTTGTTTCGTTGTTGTTGTTATGCTCCTGCTGCTGCTGCTGCTGCTCCGGGCCGCCGACTAAGGTGGACTCGTACCACCTCGCTATGTGCCTAACTGTTTTTACTCCACTACCACCACTACTCGCCGCCGTTTGCGTCGAACCTCCGCCGCCGAGATGATGTTCCCGCGGATTCAAAAAATCCTCCAAGGAAACGCCGCCCGGCGCCGCGTTTCTACTCTCTAACTGTCTCGCCACGAGCGACACGCAATCCCCTAAAATCCCTCTCGACGCCGCCGACGACGCGAACGTCGTCGACCCACCGCTCGAGTTGTTCATCCCACCGCCACCAATACCACCGCCAAACCCGCTCTTCCTCGTCTTGACGTCTTTCGATTGCAACAACGCGCAGTGAAAATCGCTCTTGGCTAAAAATTTTGCCAGCGACGCAAACGTCTCCTCGTGATCGTCCGCGTTTACGCCCCCGGCTAGGACTAAACCCGTCGGCAGAGATTCCGCAAAGTGAGGTGGTAACCTACTTCTTCTTCTACCTTTATTCTTCTTATCATCTTCTTTGTTTCGTCGAATAATGTTGTTCTCGTTGCCGTCGTCCTCGTCCTCCTCCTCCTCCTCGTCTGAATCGTCATCATCCTCATTCATCATCCCGAACGTTTCCGAATCCTCCAAGCGTTTCCGAAACGTCTCTTCCACGTACTCTTGGATTTTCGAGAACGCTTCTAAGTTTGCTTCTCTTAACACGCTTTCAAACTTCCGGTTGATTTTCCTCCAGCACTCGCCCATGGCTTGTTTCCTCTCTTCCACGGAACTCGTGTCCTCGTCTAAACCAACTTTCCGGAAACTCTTCTGCGCGGACAAGGTGAGCGCTTTTTCTCTCGTTTTTTTATTCCTGGCTTTCCGGAGGGTGAAGCAAGACGCGTTTAACGCGTCCGTGGTCAACGCGTTGACGTTGCTCTCCGTTGTTTTCGCGTTCGTACCTCCTCCTTTTCCTCCTCCATCCCTGTGCGAAATCATCATCACTTTCGCCTTCTTGATGGTAGTGTTGGCCTTATTCGTCGTCGTATTCGTGCTCGCGTCGTCGTCCAACACCGACGGCTTCTCGCTCCTTCTTTTGGAGCGCATTATTTGTATTCTGCGGTACCCAAACGAGCAGAGTTTGGTGAACAAATCGCGCGTGAATAAACAATGAAGAGATTTTGAATTTTCCCAAAGAGCGGCACAAAAACTTTGCGCGTTTCTCAATCGAATACAAACGACGACGTGTAAAGGACGATTGCAGACAGAGATACTGTCACGAATAAGAACAAAAATGGCACCACCGAAACTGAACAAAGACGGCACGGAGCGGAAAACGAAAGCATCGAAACAACAACCAACAGGAGGAACATCAGGAGGACCGACGAAAGCGCAATTGGAAGCGCAAAGAAACGCGATGCGAGAAACTTTGAAACAGTTGAAAGAGAAAAGAGACGCGGAGGACGACGAAGCTTTTGAAATTGGAAGCGTGTACGACCTCGCGTTAGGGTTGGAACTGTGGCTCACGGATAATTCAAAGGTACGACCTCGTTTAAGAGCGATACGCGGCAGGTTTCTTGTTTGATTGGAGATCCGGATGCTTTTGGGTGGAACGCACGTGCGAGAGGAACGCGAGGAGCGCGCTCGCTGACATTTTCTTATTCTCTCTCTCTATCTCTCTAAATTCTTCTCCTCGCGAAACGTAAACACAAAACGCTTTCGATGACAACAAAATTAACAGGTATTTCCGGAAAAACCGTTGAAGCAAAAGCTCGATCGCATGCTCCACATTCAAAAGCAATGCGTCGAGAACGTCAACTCGGACAAGGTGGACGTGGAGTCTCTCTTTTGGGAGCTCGCTTCCTTGTACGTCATCGTGAATCGCGAAGCGGCGAGACCGGAGTTGAACATTCAACGACCTCGGTTTACGATGATTGCGCCGAAAGAAAACTACAGAGATGATCCTACTTTAGATAAGAAAGAAAACGAAACGAGGAAAAGAGCGACGTATTTACCCGCGGTTGCCGAAGACGACGAGGTGAGCAAAGAGGAGGTACAACGGCTGTTGGAGGAAGTGGAGAGAGAAGTCGAGAAGAAGATCAACGAGATGATGGACGGAGGAGGAGGAGAGGATGGCGGAGACGGTGATGGTGGTAGTAAAGGAGGAACTGAAATGGAAACCGAAACTACGCCGGGAGCGGCGAAAGCGGAAGACAAAGAAGACCAAGAAGAAAAACAACCGGAAGTAGAAGACGAACGCGAAAAAGCGGCGGAGGAAAAGGCGAAAGAGGAAGAAGAAGAACAAAAAGGAGGAGACGATGATCGGGAGATGACCGACGCTCCTCCTCCTCCTCCTTAGCGTCTGCAATACTCTTTATACTCACATTTTTTTCCTCTCAAAAGTACTCTCTTTTGCTCTTGCGTTTGCTTTCTTTCTTTTTTTTGCTCTCGGTGTTGTTTGTTGGGGTTTTGAAGGAATTCTCGCATCTCATTTTGCCCCTTCGACGCGTTGTTTTTACACCCTCTTTCCACCGCTAAAGCTTCCGACGACGCGCGACGTAGTACACTCGACCACAACAAAGCTTTTCTCCTTTTAGACGCGAGTGTTTTTACGAGCGTTCCTCCTCGCTCTCGCGCTCTTTCCAGAGAGAGAGAGAGAGAGAAAGAGATCACAACACTCATTCTTATAGACCTTTTTTGCGACTTGAACGCAAAAGCCCTCGAGTTTCGAGCGTCTTTTTCAACCCACACCGGCTGTTTTTGCCCCAAAAAAAAGAGAAGATCATCATCATTGAACGCGCGAAAATTCTCGCGCGTACTAAAACACTTCTTTAAGCGCGTTTCGAGAACAAAAGCGAACGAAAAAGTGTTCCACGAGAGCGCGAGAGATTCTCTTTGTGTTGACGTCGTCCTCGCGTTTGGAAGAAGCGTTTTATTAAGAAAACTTTTTGAGAGAGACAACAGAGCGAGAGAGAGTGCGAAAGAATTTCATTCGTGTCGTCGTCAAAACTGAGAGGCGTTTTAGACGAACGCACATCGGATCAGAGAAGAAGACGAAGATCAGAGAGACGCTTTGAAATCATTCGTTCGTTCGGAGACTTCAGCCGATCGGGAAGCGCGCGACTTTCTTTTTGCTCAACGAGAGAACAACAACAACAACAACAAAGCGAGAAAAAAAGGGAGACGTTCGAGAGAAAAGCGCGGGGTTTTAAGAGAGATCAATCGCATCTTCAAATCTCTTTCGCCGCTTCTTTCTGTGTTTTCTTGGCGGGGGGTTCGTCGGTCAAGGAGGTTTTTTTTTGAGAAAAAGACGCTCGAAGCGAAAAAAGAGGAAAGAAAGAGAAAAAGAAATAATCGCCTTATACGAGAAGAAAGACAACACCGCGACAACAGAGCAGCGGCAAAAGTCGCAGCATTCGTCTCTCGTATTATATTCGTCTCTCGTATACGTCGTTTATAAATAAAGTCACAGAACAAAATGGAACCGTATTTCGCGCGACGCGTAAACGCGGGGACGACGCCGTCTGGAGAGAATACGACGAATACTACTACGAAGAGTAATAATACGAATACCGAAAAAGACGCGGGAGAAGAGGAGGAGGAGGAAACGCGGCTGGCGGATGCGGTTGATGACGCGAAGGAGGTGAAGAAGAGTCCTCCGCCTCCAGAAGAAGATCAGCTTTTTTTGCAGGGTTCGAGAGAAACGACGACTTTAGCGGGCGAAGAAGGGAAGACGATGACGACGATGACGACGACGGAGGAGGAGATTGCAGAGCCCGTGGACGTAATCGTCGTCGGCGAAAAAGAAGTTCCGACGAAACTACCGATTTCGTCGCCGTCGCCGTCGTCAAAGGGGGGGGCTGCTGTGGAGGAGGAGTCCGTCGTTCCGAAACTCCCCTTTCCCGTGTTAATCGCGAGTGCTGCCACGACAACGACGACGACCGATAATAATACGGGCGGCGAGAACGGCGTCACCACGTCGGCGGCAACGACGTCAGAAGGAGGCTTAAATGAAGAAGAGGATGTGAACTTGGCCGTATTTACGAAACGAGGCTTGAAAAGGCAACGAAAATACACGGATGTGGACGAGAACGGCTTGACGAAAAACGGAAAGAGGAAAGGCAGGCCGGCGAAGGACGTTACCGGCTTGACCGTCCAAGAGTTGAGAGTTCAAGCGAGAGAAGATTCGCTCGCAGCCGGAGTAGGTAATTCTAGGCACCAAACGTGGACGACGGAGGAAGATGAGCGCTTATGCGCTTTGGTCGAGCGATTCGGGTCGAAGAAGTGGTCGTTTCTCGCGCAACTTATGGTGGATCGCAAAGGGAAACAGTGTCGCGATCGGTATATTAATCACCTCGCGCCGAGCATCAAAAGAGGTGAATGGACCGTGGAGGAAGAGTACATGGTGGTCCAAGGTCATCGCGTGTTAGGGACGAGATGGGCCGCGCTAGCAAAGGTTGTGCCCGGGAGACCGGAAAACGCGGTGAAAAATCACTGGCACGCGTGCAGAAGGACGAAATTTGAAGCGAAAGCGTTGTTGCGACCGCTGTATCGATACCAGTTGATGGAATTGAATACGATAATTGAACCACCCTCAGAGGAGAGTTTGAAAGAGGCGAAAGAGAAGCTCGGCGATGAGTATCCGCCAGACGGACCGGTCGAAACACCGAAGGAATCTTTCGAGAACGAGACTGAACAAAAGACGTTCGAAAAAAGGTTGGCGAAGTTGGCGTCGAAGAAGCAAGTGAGAGACTACGACCCGGTAGACGACGACACCGAGGAGGAGGAAGAAGAAGAAGAAGAGGTAGAGGACGAAAAATTAGATTCATCGGAGGCGGAGGCGCTCAGGGAGAAGAAAAGACTGGCGAAACTGCTCAAGGAGCATCAAGAAAAAGAAAAGCGCGAAAAACAAGAGCGCCAGAAGCTCTTGGTCGAACAACAACGCAAACTGATGCCGAAGAAAACCAGAGCTAATTCTCGCAAAGCCAAGTCTCTTTCAGGTGCGATAAAAGAAGTGGACGCCAAAATGGAAACGAACGCATTGGTGAACGCGGTAAAGAGCGAATTGGACAGCCAAGCGGTGGCGACGGAGGCGGCGGAAGGCCTTCTCAAAGGCCTTCCCGGCAACGCGCCCGACGACGAGAATGAAGAAGAACACGCGGCAAAGAGTATTTCCCCGGTAATGATGGCGCTAGGCCCAGCCCCTCAGATGCCGAAAGTGAAAGTTCAGGAACTCCCGTTGCCGAAAGTGAAAGTTCCGGAACTCCCGTTGCCGAAAATTGGCGGATACATCAAATCGACGTGGAAACAACCGGAGCCGTCTTCTTTGAATCCCAAGTCAAAAGGACGGAGGGCTCAAAAGTATAAAGACAACGAAAAGAAGAGGAAGGAGGAGAAGATGAAGAAAGGTACGATTAAAGAATCCGATTCGGATGGATACTCTTGGCGCAAATACGGAGAAAAAGAACTCAAATCGGGCTCCAGCACCAAATCGTATTATAGGTGCGCGCGTCTCGACTGTCCTGCGAAGAAAACCATTGAAAGGGGCATGACTGTGTACACCTACGCGGAGCACACGCACGATAAACCGAAGGCATCGTTTAAACCGGAGGCATCGTTTGAAGACGCCGAGGACATGAGAAGACACGAACAAGAACTCGATTTGATTTTAGCCGCCGCGGAAGAGATGGATGGAGGAGCGAGCATGGAAACATCGGAAGAAGAGTTCACGAGGGAAGCGGATCTCGACTACGAGGAGCCAGAAATTGACGAGGAAACTGATCCCGTCGTGCTCGAGCGGCGTCGAGCGAAATGGCTCGAACAACAGATCTTTGGCGATGCCAAGAGAACAAAGTTAGCGCCCGCCGAAGCAGCTGCGTTTCAACAGGATTTTGTCGGAGACCAACAACTGAAACAGAAGAGAAAGTATACGAGAAAGGGTGAGGGGGTCAAAAAACCGGGTCCTGGTTCCGAGAAAAAGTTCAAAGTGACCAACGCGGAATATCAAGGACCGTGCATGCTTTGCGCTACGAGACTCACGCCGTGCTGGAGAAGCGTCGGAAATTTAAAGTTGTGCAACGCGTGCGGTATTCGCATTTACCGCGATTACGCGGTAGAGAAGGAGGAAGCTGCCGCGCTCTTGGAACTTGCACAAGGCTTAGGTGCTGCAAAAAGCAAGCAAGAAGCTGTCCGCACGGTGAACAGGAGACTCCCGGGGAGGTGTAAGACCGATCAGCAAGACCTCGAGAGATTTGCTTTGAGCAAGTATCCGAAGTTACAATTAGTGCTAACGACTAATCTAGAAACGATCGGGATCGACTTGCCGGCGAAAATGAAGGTTCACAAAGTGAAAGCGCAACCGCGAAAAAACTTCCAAGCGCCGATTGCATCGAGAGTGCCGACGAAGAAGCGCACGATGATCAACTACAGGAAGCGCGTTATTACGCTCGACGAGATTGTAAACAACGACGACGACGACGTTGCGGAGGCGGCCGCAATGCTTCAACTACAACAGCAGCGAGGTACGCGTGCCGATCAGAGCAACAACTATCTCTTCTATCTTCCGATCAAAAAGCGCAGAGACGCTCGGATGAACGAGAACGGCACGTTAACCGCGATTGACACCGTCTCCGGCGAAGACGTTCCAGAGTACATGGATGTCATGCAAAAATCTGGCGGTACCGTGCGAAACCCGCTAAGTTTATTGGCGTCGTCGGTTTCTTTACGACTGGACGATATTGATGAGCCGGAATCGGTGACGCCGCCGGCGACGACCGAAGTACTTGCGTTGCCGACAACGTCGGCGACTACTACCGTCGTCACCGCCGCTGCGGCGGAAAAATCCAACAACGACGTCACTACGCCGTACGCGGCGCAAGGCGAGGCGACAACAATAGCAGCAACGACGACTGAAATGACGACAGTTGACCCACAATTAAGTTCGATTGAAAACAAAGAGCAAAAAGGAACGACCGTCGTCACCCCGGCCAAGCGAGAGCAACCGCACGCCGGACCAAGAGCGGCGCCCAAAAAACGCACCGCGATTGAAGATTTTATCGAAGTCACGGAGTGGCCGTTGGATACCAATCGATGCATCAACGCCGCCCGATCTAGAAACACTTCTTTAGAAGTCGCCTCGCTGACGACCAAAGCCGCTTGCGACGGGCCAATTCAACTGAGGGGCCCGAACGTTTCCATCTCTCGGGACAAATTGGTCGCCGGATTGAAACGCATCGCATCGAACGCGCGCGAAAAAATCGCCAAGCAAAGAATGAAACGCGCGGGCACTGATCCAGAGAGCTTCCAATCTAATCCTTTAAATCGCTCAAACGGACGGTGTGCAATCTCCATTCGCCAAAATTCGTGCAAAAAAGGTGATTTGCAGATGATCATCGTCTGCTCTTCGGAAAATTTCCGCGACGCCATCAGTTGCGCGGAAGATTGCGCGGTGCAAATAAAAGAAGATTTTGATTTTGAGAGCGTCGTCGACGCGCCCTAAAACAAAAGCTACTACAATAACTTAGAAAACGATACACTTAAAAGAGGATTGAACTCCTCCTCCTCCTCCTCCTCCTCCTCCTCGCGAAAGCGATGGACGAGAACACTACTATTTGGGAAATAATGAATACACTGTACTGCTATAAAATGAACAAAAACTCTCTCACGCCGCAGCAGCCCCCGCCGTTTCTTCCTCGACTTCCATCATCAACTCCTCCAACCTTTCCCATTCGGCAAAATACGCGTCTCGCTTCTCTGTCTTCTCGTCAATCTGCTTTTGCAATTTCATTGCTTCGCCGACGTCCGAGCCGCACGCGAGCGTTTTCTCGGAAAGCGCTTCGATGTCTTTGTCCAAAACTTCCATAGCTCTTTCAATCTTGTCGATAATTTTTGGAGCGTTCGCGGCTTCTTTTCTTCGTTTCTCTTTCGCTTTTCTTTCCGCAGCTTCGAGTTCTTTCGCTTGTGCGACAGCTTGGGCGGCTTCGTCGTTTTCATTTTTATCGTCGTCGAGCGAGCACTCTTCCACCTCGCAATCGCGAGCGTACAAATCTTGAGCCGTGATTGCTTTTCCTTCCGGCCATAATTCGACCTCAATCGCTCTCGTTTCGTCCTCTCGCATGTCTTCGCCGCCTTTGCACCTTACCACGGTCGTCGGCTTTAATCGAGATGCGAATCGCGGGTTATGCGTGACGCAAATCACGCCACCTTTCCAATCTCTCAAAGCGCTCGTGATGGCGTCGATGCTGTTCACATCCAAATGATTCGTCGGTTCGTCCAATAATAGGCAATCGACTGGTTTCAACATGAATCCAGCCAACGCGACGCGCGCTTTTTCACCTCCAGAGAGCTCACCAATGGATCGGTCAATGGCCGCGGTACCGGTTATGCCTAAAGAGCCTAGCGCAGACCGAGCCATTTGATCAGTGATCGTCGCTCTCTTAGACCCGATGCCAGACCCAACTCTGGCAACATCGAGAACGTACTCTAATCCCGTTTTATCCAAAGGCAATTTCTGCGCCAAATCTTGATCAAAGTATCCCAATTCGCAGTCTTCAGACACTCGCAACTCGCCCGATTTCGGCGGTATGACTTTGGCTAACGTTTTCAAAAGCGTAGATTTCCCGGCGCCGTTCCGTCCACAAATTAAGATCCGGCTCTCTCTTTCGATTTCAAACGTCGCGTTGGTCGCGATTGGTTCGTCTTTACCTTCGTATCCCACGCACAAACCTTTCGTCTGAATGTACATCCTCGTCGTGTTTGGCGGATCCGCCAATCTCAACGAAATGTTGTTGTTGTTCTTGTTCTTGCTACCACTACTGCCGCTACTGCTGCTACTACTAGTGCTACTATTACTATTCATTTCTTCGGCTTCGTCCACGTTCATCGCCCCAGCCGTCTCGGCGTCGATTTTCGCGTCTTTCAAAATCTCCAGCGCTTTTTCCAACTTTTTCTCCTTATCCTTTGCCTGCTTTGCTTTCGTCGCTTTCGCGCCGTACGTGTTTATAAACGTCTCTAACTTTTTCGTCTCCCTCCCAGTTCTTTCGAGGATCTTCGTTGCCTCTTTCGCTTTCGCGGATTTCGCTCGCAAATACTGCGCGTACGAACCGGGATACGAGACCAATTTTTTATTCTTCACCTCGACGATCCTCGTGCACACGTCTCGCAACACCTCCTCATCGTGCGAGACCAAAAGAATAGTACCTTTGTACTTTTTTATCCAATTTTGCAACCATTTCTTCGCGTTTGAATCCAAATGATTCGTAGGTTCGTCCAGCAACAAAAAACCTCCGTTCACGCCCGTCTTCTCGCACTCCCCCGCCTCGCTCAACAACAACTTGGCCAAACTCACGCGCATCTGCCACCCTCCCGATAACGACGCGCACGATTGCGTCGCCCACGTCTTCTTATCGAAACCCAAACCGGACAAAACGCTACTGATTCTTTTCTCCGCGTTATCTCCGTCGACTCTTTCCCACTCGGCTCGCGCCTCCGCTTCCTCCGCCGCGCTCGCGTGTAACGCGTATTCTTCATCCTCGCCGCCGTCGCCAAACAACGTCTTCTTCAATCGATTCAAAGTCTCCATCTTCGACGTCGCCTCCTCGTATATCGTCAGCGTCGATCCACTCGTCCCGGTTTGTTCTAAGTACCCGAGCTGTACGTTCGGCGCAATCGCACACTCCCCGGAATCGTGTTCCATCAATCCTCCGAGAGCTTTTAACAAGGAGCTTTTCCCGCAGCCATTTGGACCAATTAATCCACAACAGTCCCCAGGTTCACATCTGATGGTTTCATCCGAGGAAGTCATGTGCAATAAATCCTCCGCGCCGCGCGATAAGCGGATGTTTTTTATGCTCATAACTGCGCCTGCCGTGTCCCCGCGAGGGAGTACGTGAGGATTGTTTGATGATGATGAAGCTGCGCGTTGGTGTTCGCTTTTGACGGCGAACTTGCGTTTGTGTTGGTGTTTTCCCCTACGTCTGAGGCTGCCACAACTGCGCGAGAGGGACGATTCAGACGACGATGCGAGCATAGCAGTACGATGATGATAACAATGCCGCACGAACGATCGATGATGAAAATAACTTTGAGGAGACTTTGAGGAAGGTGAGAACAAGAGGAACAGGGAAAAGGAATTCTGTGTGGGACAACAACACCTAAAAGTGAGGCATCGAGCGGAGTATTCGAAGACAAAGTCCGGATGATAAAGTCTTCTCTAATACAACTAGTTCTTATTATTCGTATTACGTGCTGCTACAGGCAAAACATTGCTGCTCTAAAATGTGCGCACCTGCGCTACTCATCTTTCTCTCTCGTCCTCTTCTCGATATGTTCGAGTTCTCTCAAGCGCGTGCTGCTCAGTTTACTCTCAAAATCTCCATTTTCCGATGATGTTTCCTTCCCGAGCACGTCGAGTACGATCAATTCCAACGGTTTAAACCCTCGCTTTTTCCTTTCTTCGTTGATCTTTTCCGCGCCTTGGACGGTTTCCTCGGAGACGACTAAAGCGTTTACGTCCTCTCGAGTGGCGGCTATAGGCCAATTTTCATCCAGAGGGCCAAAGTTTACTTGTAAACCAACCGGCGCGGCGGCTTTGACGAAGTCTTTACAAAACTGTTCTCGCCGTTCGTACGGTTGGAGATACTCTTTGTATTTTTTGTTCTCCAGCAACGCTTCGCCGGTGATGCCGACGTCTAAGCGTTTCTCGGTCACCGCGACCGCGGCGGCTAAGAGCCATCGGTGACCGGCGTGCGCGTGGTCGAACGTGCCGCCGACGCAAACGTTGTCGAATCGTTTTGTAAAAGCATTTCTCTGCGTTTTCTCTTCTCCTCTTTTTGCACCAGAAATATCATCATCATCATCATCATCATCATCATCTCTCCTCTCGCCGTCCCAATACGGCGAATCTCTCAACACCACAATCGCGTCTTTCGCGCACGTCGCTTCCTCCCTCGCGATGGAATCATAAATCATCTCGAGTATAGGTAAAACGTCCACATTTGCATACAAACTCGATATCAAAGCCCCATCGGTATTAATATTACACTCGCGTTTGTCTTTGATCAAACCGTCGAATTTGAAGTTGATTCGAATTGACCGACTTCTCCTCGTCACGAATGGAACTTTCGCTTCGATTTCTTCTCTCACGGATGCGTACTGTTGTTGTTGCGGGACGTGAATGGTTACCACGCTTGGAATTTCCTCCTCTTCTTCGCCGTTGTTCGTGTTCTTCTCCTTTTCTCCTTCTCTTTCGCTCGTAAACGTCATTCGTAATCGTAATCTCTTTCCCCGGGGCTGTCGTTTCCCCGTCGCCGTCAAAGCCGCTTTAGAGAAGCGTCGTATCGAAGGACTTTGTTTAATCGAAAACAGCTTTAATAAATGTGTGTGTTATGTATATCTGCCTCTTTTCGCGGAGCAGTCGATGAAGAAACTCTCGCGTAAAGAAAGAGAGAAGAGATGCTCTTTCTGTAACGAATACGTTTTAGGGGAAATGTCCGCACTTTAAAAATGAGGATTTCGTGATGACATTAATGACATCGCAGCATCCAAACGCGCGTCTTTCTTCTCCCAGAAACGCTCGAAACGCTCAAAGTAGTTCTCTCGTTTCTTCGAAAAGGAGGATTTTCTCGATCGTTTCTTCGAGAAAGACGACGACGAGAGTAAAGTCTTTTCGAGATGAAAATGACGTTGAAAGTTACCAAACCGTCGCCAATCCACTCGAATACACCGCGACGGAACGCGAAGCGATGGACAGAAAAAACTCTTTATTGTGGCAAAAACTCTCACCCGCGTGGCGCGTTTTATTACTCTCGGACGGGTCGGTGACCAGACACTTGAGCGTTTTAGGAGGGAAAGGTTTTGTTAATGATGATGATGACGACAAAGATGGTGCAACGAGCAGCGCATTAAGTGAAAGCAACGTGAAAGTGGAAGTGACGTCGATGAAACCGTGCGCGCGAGACAAGTCTCAACCGGAAGATGTGGTGAAGATTAAAGGACCTTTAGTACAGCGAGAGGTATATTTGAGATACGAAGACGATTACGATGGAAACGACGGAGAGCCGAAGAAGAATAAGAATCCGAATCCTCCTCTCGTGTACGCGTGCTCGTGGTGGAACGCGAACGCGCTGGAGAAGTTTATGAAAAAGAGAGAGGAAACGATGTGGTCGAACTTACGGAAGGAAAACGTGGAGCTGTATAGAGAGGTGAGGAGAGTGTATTTAGGGAAGAACAGGAGGTTGGCGAAAGCGTTCGGATGCGAAGATTTGGACGAGGCGATTTGGGCGAGGCATTACATCTTTTGGAGCGGGGGCGAGCCGGTGACGGTGGTATTCGAGGCGTTTTCGCCGAAGATTGAGTTATAGTTTGATTATGATTCGATATGTTTTTATTCGTAGTACCGAAAAAACAAAAAAACCAGAAAAAAGCATGCAAGCAATAGTAGTAGAGTAGTAGTAATGGTAGTAGTAGTGGTAGCGTGGTTCTCCTACATGCGCAGATAATAGATGACTAAAAGCACTTTCCTCTGGCGGTGAAAACATCATCATCGTCCAAAATCTTCTTCTTCTTCTTCTTTCCACTGAATGAGTTCTCCAAACCCCGCGGCGGAGACGAACTCGTCCGAGTGAAATAAACCGAGATCACCGATGGTGCCGTGTTTCAACGCCACCGATTTCAAGCGAACGTCCAACTCTTCTTTCAAGAGGGAATAGTAATTCGCGGAACACAACGAGTGTTGCGCTTCGGCGCCGCCGCCGGAAATATCAATTTCTTTCGTTTTCACCCGGTCGCCGAGGTCCATGCGGAGCATTTGGACCAGTTTCGTGACTTGAGGAAAGTAGTGGTTTTCCAAGGCGGTCATTTCCCACAGGGAGGATTCCAACGCGCGAGATTTCGCCGGGTCTTTGGTCGAGAAATCGTACGGGTCCTCGTCGAAAGATCTTCGATGTATAGTATTATTGGAGGACTTTCGTTTCATCACGTTTTCATCTCTTTCAGCAGCAGTATTATCCTCCTCTGCGTTGTCAATATTGACACCGCCGCCGCCGCCAACCACATCTCTGTCTCTGTGAATTAACGGTAAACACGATTTTGGATGTCGTCGCATCAAGTTGTGAATAAACGACACGCACAACATCGCCCCAGCCGGCGGCGCGCTTAAACTTAATCGTCCAAACTTTTTGCAAAACGCCGCCGCACAATATCCAGGCAACGCCGGCGATTTCAGAAACACGTCCGCTAACTCGAAGAACGTCCTCCTGCCGTTGGCATAAAACGAATCTTCGTTGATTAAATTGTACAATCGGTCGTAGAATTTTGGGTATTCGAGGTTGTGTCTCGTGACGAGGACAAACAACGCGTGTAACGCTAACATGCCGATTAAACCGCCGACGTTTACGGAGGAGACGCAGAAATCGCACAACAAAACTGGATTGACGTGGTGCGGTATGACGTCGAGGTGAAGTCGAGCGAGAATTTTCCGGTAGACGTCTTCCGGGAAATTTGGAAGACGTAAAAACGCAATCCAGGCGTCGCTAAATGCTCTTCGTCGCTTCACGCCGTCCATCCAGCTTATTTTCGAAACAGCATTCGTCGTCGTCGTCGTCGTCGTCGCTTTCTCGTTCTCTTTCTTCTTCTTTTTTATGTCTTTCTCGTTGCTTTTCTTCCTTCGTTTCGCTTCGTTTTGTTCGTCCAAATCGAGCGCTTGCGAGGGCATTCTGCACCACGGCGTCGTTTCCGCTTCCTCGTCGTCGTCCTTCGACGCGGCGGCAGCTTTAGCTAAATCTTCGCTCGACAATCCGAGCATGGCGGCAAAATCAACTTCTTTGCTCGTCAAATTTGTTCCAGTCGTCGTCGTCGTCGTCGTCGTCGCGTTGTTGGTATTATTATCATTACTCTCGGGATCGTAATCCTCGAAATCGACGGACACGTTCGAGATGACGTCGTACAAGTTTCTCGCTACTTCCGCGCTCGTCGCTTCCACGCCTTCCTCTTCTTCTCCTCCTTCTTCTTCTTCTTCTTTCGTCTTCTTCGAACGACCACTACTGTTTTTGTTATCACTCGCCAGCCTCCCCGCAATCCTCGCCACCGCTTTATACGCGTAATACTGCACGTCCACCCTCCCCAAGTACCGTTTCTTCAACGTCCCGAGCGTCGCGTCCGACCACAGCTTACTTCTCACGCACTCCTCCAAAGCTCTCTCGAAAATCTCGTTCTCGAAATGACTACCACTGCTCTTACTCGAAGACTTCTCGTTCGCCGCCGCCGCCCGAGCGACTTCCATCAACCCCGAAAACGCCACCACCCTCGTCCGCTCGTCTGCCGCTCGGTCCTTCGCGCAGACGTAAATCATTCTCGATACGAACAGTTTGTAGTTTTTCAACAACCACGCGCGATATTTTATCTTGAGGTCTTCCTCTTTGTTCGTCGCGAACGTCGCGTTCTCGCCTTTGCCTCCTTTGCCTCCTCCTTTTCGACTAATTAAATCTCGTTTCGCCTGTTCCACGTCGCCTCGCGCGAGTCTCTTGCAGAAGAATTTCTCCAGGGCGAGAATGCACTCTGTTTTTCCTTTTTGATGCAACGTTTGCTTTTTCTTTTCCTTTTCGTCTTTCTCGTTTTCGCGATCATCGACTTTGAAGGTGTCGTCGTCGTCCTCTCCTCCTTTCCGTCGTACACCTGGCGGCGGCGAAGATGAAATCAACGCGGAAAGCAAACGGGAAAGGTTGTTCAGTTTCGTCGCGTCCGTGTTCAGTTCCACGCCTAATTCGCGCAATTTGTGCTCGAGAGTGGTGTTGTTGTTGTTCGCTTTTGTCGTCTCGGGAGAGTTCTTTGTCTTCTTTTTCCGCTTCATGGTGCGCGTTTGATGCGATGAGCGTTTGACGCATCAATGGGGAAAATGCGGACTCGTTTGCGCCATTCGATGCGCACTTCTCGACACGTGTACGCGCGATACCACACGCAAAAGAGAGATACAAACGCAATAAATCATGGCGGAACACTTAGCCTCAATCTTCGGCACGGAAAAGGACCGCGTGAACTGCCCGTTTTACTTCAAAATCGGCGCCTGTAGACACGGCGAACGATGCTCGAGATTGCACAACAAACCAACCGTCTCGCAAACGCTCTTGCTGATTAACATGTACCAGTCGCCGGAACAAGCGCGATTACTCGGCGGAAACGCGCAGGGCGCGCGTGCTTCCGAACCTCAAGACGTGCAAGAACACTACGAAGACTTTTGCCACGATATTTTCGAAGAACTCGCGATACACGGGGAGATTGAAGAGCTCAACGTGTGCGACAACTTAGCCGATCACATGGTGGGAAACGTGTACGTGAAGTTCGCGGACGAAGACGACGCGATGAAAGCGAAGCAATCTTTAGACGGGAGATATTACATGGGACGACCAATCAAGTGCGAGTTTTCACCAGTGACGGATTTTCGGGAAAGCACGTGCCGACAATACGAAGAGAACACGTGCACGAGAGGCGGGTATTGTAACTTTATGCACGTGCGGCCGATTAAGAACCAGACGCTGGCGCACGCGCTGTTCGGGAGGTACGGGAAGAAGAGGCAGGAGAGGAGAGTTTATGGAAATCGAGGAGGAGGAGGAGGACGGAGAGGAGACAGAGGAGGGCAGAGAAGAGATCCGTATCATAGAAGAGGACGAGATCGCGGGTACGGCGGCGACCGACGGAGAGACGATTATTACAACAGAGACGACGACAGAGAACGACGACGAGGAAGATCGAGGTCGAGATCGAGAGACCGAAGAGGCGGTGGGAGAGACTACAACGAAGACGATCGTAATAACGACGATCGAAGAGGAGGAGGCGAGAAAAAAGCCGCTGGATTTGGCATGAGCGATGAAGAGAGACGCGCTATGATTGCCAGCTTCAAAAGCGAAGAGTAATAATTGAGGAAGAGAAACAACACGCACACACAACTTGTGAAAGTAGTACTTGTACCTTTGCTTATTATTAAAGAATTCAATTCGCTTTGTTCTTGTTTGGTACACCTAGTAATTTGTTTTTCATTTTTTTACACTCCTATTGTATTGTTTCTTCTTCTAATAGAGAAAGGCGTAAGGATCGAAGTTCGCCTGCCAATCGTCGGTGACATTATTACTATGATGATTATTCAAATCGAACGAGCCTTCGTCGTCCTCTTCGCAATAATACGCCTCTCGGCTGATTGGATCTTTTCGATCGAATATAACTCTTCCGCACCTACCCACTCTCGCTTTGCATCTCTCCTTCAACTGCCCCAACGGTAACTGGAACCGTCTCAAAGCGGAACCTAACGGGATTTTCGCGAACAACATCTCGATGTCTGGAATCTCCGGCGGAGGTTCGTATAAAACCACCTCTTTCCCGGCTTTGTGTTTCTTGGCATCCTCGGCTTCTTTTTGCTGTCGACTTCTCTTGTTTTTATTCAACAACGCTTGCTTCTCTCGTTTATTCGCGGCTATGATTTCGCTCTCGTCCGGTTCGGTGACAATCGCCCAGGTGTTATCGTTCGCCTTGAAAATCTCCAAGTTGCCGTCGCACAACGCCACGTTCTTCCCTTTGATCGGTAACTCTGGCAACTCTTTCTTCGCTCTCTCTTCGTCTTCTTTCTTCGCCTCTTTTTCTATCCTCTCCATCTCCGATTTCGGTTCGTGCCTCAAATCAATCAATAACTTTTGCGCGGCGCGTTCCACCTCGAAAATTTCGTGCTTACGAGTTTCTCTTCTCTGCGTCAGCTGCAACGCCGCTCTGGCGACGACCAAACTATCCCTCGCGCGTAAAAGTTTCTCGTAACCAGCGACGTCGTTTTCTCTTCGTCTTCTCGTTTGCGGTCTGTGAATCTTCTCTCTCGGACGAAACACGTTGAACGGATTGGTATCGTTCGGCGCCGGAGGCGGCTGCAACCTCCTCAAACACGGCTTTTGCGTACTCTTTCTCTTCTCCACCCAATACTCGTACACGGCGACGATGACGGATTGCTTATTCACAATCTCCGCTAAAACTTCCACCGCGCTATCTTTCGGTAAATTCGACGTGCTCGCCAACGCCGCGCACCGATCTTGATACGATAACGCGCTTCCTTTCTCCTGCGCTTGCTGCGCGGTCACCGCCAAAACTCTCTCGTTCGCCTCGCCGCACGCCAACTCCAATTTCCACAACATCCTCTCGAAATCGTCCTCGTCCAACGGCACGTGGGATTCTTTCTTACTGCTGTTATACTTCTTCAACCAATCCTCGTCGTCGTTATCCAAATCGTACTCCACCCCGTCCGCCGTCGTCGGCGTTTCCAACTCCGGTCTCCCCGCCGTCGCTCGAGACCGTAAATACCTCTCGTCCTGTTCGTAACTCGGTTTATAATCTTTCTCGTACCTTAAACCGACTTTCAAAACTTCCGGTATTGGAATTTCTTGTTGTTTCGTCTTTTCGTTTTCTTTCGTTAACACTTCCTCGTTCTCTTTGTCCAGTTGCTTGTGCGCGTGCGAGACCTCTCGAGAGACGATTTGGTCCTCCGCGATCGCGTTCGGATCTCGCACGATGGAGAGTTGCTGCGTGACTTCGATCGGGCGGTTCCGGTAGGAGCGTTGTTGCGCCAGAGATGCCATCGCGTTCGAGTTTACTACGCGCTTTATTAAAAGCTCAAATCGTCTCTGCGCTTGACCTAATTCAGAACAGAATGTGATCTCAATATGATTTCCTTTTCTATACTTATGTGTGTGTATAATAAATCTCTCTCTCTGACACGCACACACAAACGCACGAAGTACTGCGACTCTCTTCTGCACTGGTGCACTTGATATATACTAAAAGAGAGTATTTTTAAGAAAGAGGAGGAGGAGGAGGACGGATCAAAGTGTAGAGGGAAATCGAATGTTTTGTTCGTTTTTGTTCTCCTTTTTAATTTAGGGTTTTTTAAATTTTTTGAAGCAAAAATTTTTCAATCTTTTTTCACCAAACGTCTGTGAAAGGAAAGAAACCTGTAGGCTTCACTTTCCTCGGCCAACGGGT
>Ga0209335_10000246_pt1 | contig 63039 bp, 35 predicted proteins | sample COG_09_FD_184753 | JGI IMG/M metagenome (GOLD analysis project Ga0209335, IMG submission 184753) | Pelagic Microbial community sample from North Sea - COGITO 998_met_09 (SPAdes) (version 2) | ecosystem: Environmental > Aquatic > Marine > Neritic zone/Coastal water | place: Helgoland, sampling...
GTTTAAAATAAAAGTCGTTTTATGTGTGATAACACGTCATCATCATCGTCATCGTTTTGAAAAGAAGATTATAAGATCAGAGAGAGAAGTCAACGCCGATCGATAGTTTACGAGACGACGGCGGAAGAACACGTTCGTCGTTGGAAAAAACAAACATCTCTCGTTCGTAAAAAGAAGACACAAAAACATCACTTAAAAAGAAAGAAAGAAAGAATAAGAAAGAAAGAGTAGCTTTCGTACCTTCAGCATGGCTTGGAGCCCGTACGGCATTCCAGCCGACATTACGTGTGTTTATTCTATTCTATAGAGTTGTAGCAGTGCTCGTGTTTTTAACTTGTGTTCTGTTTCTCTCTTTTCTCTTCCTTTTTTTCAAAAAAAAATCACAAACCCTAAACAATGTTTTTTCCTTTCTTTTGCCTCAAAATTTCTTTTCTTTTCCTTTTCAGTTGACAGTTGGAGTGTTTTTGGATACTACGTACACGCACAACACACCGAACGTAAGAACAAAAACAATGCATTCTGCCGCTGCTTTTGCTGCGAAACAACCTCCTCAAAAACAGCGTCATCATCAGCAGCAGCGGTGTGGGCGTTTTAGATTTTTATTTCGGTCGTCGACGACGAGCAAAAGTCGTCGTTTTTGTGGTGATGGTGAAGAAGCACACATCACGTATCGATTTAACGATGATGATGGAAAAACCGAATCAGACGAGGAAGACGTTTCAGAGGAGGAGAGAACCACACGGAGCGCGAAGAAAAAGAAGAAATCAGTCTGCATCGTCGGCGGGTGCGGACGGATTGGGTCTCTAATCGCTCGAACAGTTTTAAACGACCCGGAGAGACGATACGAGAGAGTGCACGTGTTGACGAGAAATGTGAACAAATGCATCGCACAAAACGACACGATGAAGGAAGAAAACGAAGAAGAAGGACGACCGGTTCGATTGACGTTTGGCGAGTGCGACGTGACAAATTTTACCGCGGAGCAGTTATTAGAAAGCGTGAAAGGGTACGACGAAGTCGTCGCGTGTTTTGGAGCGCAGAGAATCTCGAAACCGTTCGATTGGATCACGAACGCGGAAAACGTGGACGAGCGACATCCGAAATCGGTGAACTTTTGGGGCGTGAGGAAGTTGGCGTTGGCGGCGAAGGAAGGCGGGTGCGAACGTTTCGTTCGAGTGACTGGGATGAGCGTCGGGTATTCTGCGTTTGACTTCATAGCGGTTTTGTTGAATAACGTGTTATCGATGACGATTAAGTTTCAATTGCTCGGGGAGTTGGCGATTCGAGAGGCGTGCGTCGCGAACGACGAAACGAAATCGTCGAAAAGGATGTCGTATACGATCGTTCGGCCGGGGAACTTGACAGATTGGGAAGGAATTGATAATAATAGCGACGACGAGAAAAATAGCGGCGGCAGTAGTAGCAGTAGTACGAAGAGTAGCAGGAGCAGCGGCGGCGCAAACAACAAGAAGAACAACAACAACGAAAGAGTCGTCGTTCTAACGCACGGCGCCAACCACATCGACGCCTCCAAAGTCAGCCGAGAAGACGTCGCGCACATCATCTTCGTCGCCTTACAAAACAGAAAAGCGACAGAAAATGTTACCATATCCATCGCCGGTGCGAACAAAGCCACCGCGGGTATGCGAAGCGCCTTTCGCTGGGATCCGGCGAGAGGAGCGTATTGGGAAACGCAAGCCATCGACGACGCGAATGTTCAAATCCTTTCCGAATGGTCTGACTTGGACGTGCGTAAATTTCAACCGGACGAGAAGAACGACTTGAAGGAGAAAGCGCATCAGTTTTGGGCCTGGTCTTTTTTGTTGAGCGCATTTGGAGTCGCTTATTTATTCCTCCGAGCGATATTCTCTTTGGTTCGTTTCTTTATGCTTAGTTTGACGAGTAGTACTTTCGCGGCGGTATAATGGTGTGATGATGATGATGATACGATGATGATAATACTAATAATACTAATAATAAGAATAGTAACGCATATTATCAAGTATAAAATTAAGTACTGCTTCTAATCGCGACCAACTTTACGTCGAACAACAGCGTCCGATTAAAATCTTTCAACGTCTTGTTATCCAACACGAAATCGAGCGCTCTCAACCCACCAAACGTCGTCGGTTTCGGTCCAACCCCGTTATATCGTTCACCGGGATTCCGACTGTATCCTAATTTCTCCTCTAACTCGCCGGCGATTTCGATGCGTTTTATACCGCCTTTCCCCATATTCAACACCGCTTCGTCGAACGCCGGTATCGCCTCGCCGGATCCAACTCGAAACGTAAACGGCGCGTCCGTCTCTCGCGTCGACTCGATCTTCTTCGCCTGGTACCCCGCGGTGTACCCGACCCAATCGACGACGACCACGTCGCCTTTCTTCGGCACTTTCGCGAGATCGCCTTCTCGCAAGTCTATGTATCTCAGACCAGAGTTTGTGGTCAAAAACTCCTTATCGCCTTCCCGGAGAGAGGTGTTGCTGTTCGAGCAGTTTTCGCAATCTTTGACTTGGCCTTTTAATTCAGCCGCTTGTGAATTGGTTGTTCTCCCCGCAAAAGAAGACAACAACGCGCTCATTCCCGTCATCAAAACCGTTTTTCGTCTGTTGTTGTTGTTGTTTTCGCCGCTGCCTTCCTCCGCGATGAGCGCAGCGGTCGTGTGAAAGTTGGTTGTTTTTTTTGCTAAAGCGGCGCGATGCGTCATCGTCGAATTCTCCGTCTTTATCTTTGGTGTTGTTCTTCTCGTCGTTAAAGTTCTTCTTCTCGTTAAAGAAGAAGAAGAAGAAGAAGAAACACTCGTCGTCGTCGTCCTCATCTTCCTCTTTGTCGTCGTTCCTAAAGAGGGAGGAGAAACAGACGCGTTGTGAGAGCGACAGCAGCAGTAGTTATACGACATGTGAGATGATGTGACTGCGAGTTTTGAAGCAAAATTTTCCCCTTCTTCTTTTTACAAGACACTTATTTAGGGTTTTTGAGATAAACCCTAAACGTGTAGCCTAAAAAGAGGACGCGGAGGAGAATTTTTCTCCAATCATATCACACGTACTACACGACTTCTATCCATGTCGCGAGGACGAGAAAAAGCATCATCTCTGTCGTCATCGTCAGCGGCAGCGACAGGAACGAATATGAGTCTCGGGTACAGAGGGAGTAACACCAAGTTCAATTACGATTTGGAGCGACAACCTTTAATAAATGATGAAAATGATGATTTTGATGTCGAGAACGAAGAGGACGCGACGAAAATGTTCGGAACAACTTTGAGGAGGAAGAAAAGGACAACGACGATCAAAACCGCCGCGACAGTCGCGTTCGCGTGCGTCGGGGGATTGTTCGCGCTCGTTTCTTCCTCCTCTGGTTCTTCTTCTCCTGCATCGTTAGTGAAACGTTTTGTGCGTACGAATGAGGGTGTTGGTGCAAGCTCTGCTCTGGCCAACAAAGCGTACGGACGAAGAACAACATCGACGACTTCTTTCCTCGGTTTCGGCGGCAAGAAAGCGACGACGACGGGAGTGAAAACGACGAGGACGCCCAAGGTCGTCGATGGTGTCGCTGTTGAGAAGAAGACTTTGAAGAAGAAAGAGCAAGAGACGGTTCTCGAGGACGAACCGAAACCTCCGGCGCTGGACCAGGAGAGTTTACGACCGAAGGAGGAGGAAGAAGAGGAGGTGAAAGAAGCAGAGGAAGAAGAAGTGAGAGAAAAAGCAGACGAGAGTGAGAACGACGGCCCCGAGAGCCAAAGCGCTTTGGAGGAGATGGAGAAGAGCGTGGAGGAGGACAATAGTAAAGCGGCGGAAAAAGTTGCCGCGGCGTCGGCTTCCGCTGGTAGCACTGATGAAAAGAGCGGGAAAGTCATCACGTTGCACACGGCGTGCTCGCCTCTGGAGAGATTGAATTTTGATCCGAAAGAGTGGACCGGCGTCGTCGGCGCTCGCATTGCAGTGGCGCGATTAGACAACCCGAACTTATCCTTCTCGAAATCCATCGAAATGCGCGCGACCGAGTGCGGTTCGTACGAAATCGAAGAGGAAGGTGTCTTGGAAGACGGCGACAATTTCGGGTTTTATTTGTACCCAATCGTGAACAAAGACAGTCACGCGCCGCATCTCGGGTACCCGGTTAAAGATGTCGGGTGTTACGTCGCCGATCAATCTGGGTTTTGCCCGCAACAAATAGCGCCGATGGTGAAAACAATTGGCGGACCGTTCGGGTTGAGAGAGTGCACGAAGCCGAGTAAAGTGAGCAACGAGGAAACTGGAACCTCGAGCGTGTTCTTTTCGAGAGTTTACAGTAAAAGTAGCGAAGATTCGAGCAAATCTTCGAGCGCGTATCAGTGGGGGTCGTGCTCGGAAACGTGCGATTACAACAAGAATTCTGTTTGCGCTACTACGCAGAACGCTCAAGAAGAAGATGTCGCGGGCGCGGGCGAACAAGAAGAAGAAGAACAAAAAGAAGAAGAAGAAGAAGGAGAAAAAGAAGAGAAACTCTCCAAGAAAGAACTCTTAGCTAAGAAAGAGCGCGAGCAAGCGTTGAAGAACGAGGAAGAGATGGCGCAAAAGCTCTTAGCCGAAGCGATGAAGAAGGAGAAAAATTTGAAGAGCGAGGCGTACGAGAAAAAGATGGAGAAGAAACGCTTAAAGAAAGAGGAAGAGGAACGCAAAGAGTTGGAAGCGAACATCGATAAGGATGAAACAGTGGGCGAAAAAGTCATCGACGAAGCCATGGAAGCTCCGATTGATGACGATGAAAAAAAGACGAGAACGACGTACAGCGTGGTATCGACGCCGCCGGAGCCGGAGAAGAAAAAATCCATCACGGAAGGCGCGATCAAATCCATCGCCGATAAAATCGCCGAGAAGTTTGGGTACGAGCCGAAGAAGGAAGAAGAAGGAGAAGTCGTCAAGAAGGAAGAAGAAGAAGAAAAAGAAGAAGAAGAAAAAATAAAAGCGAAAGTAAGTTCCGATGATGACGACGAGAAGAAGAGTGAGAAAACCAAGAAGACGAAGAAGAGCTCTTCTTCTAAAACAGACAACAAGAATGTCCTTTACAAAGGTCACGAGATACAACCGCCGAAACCACCAAAAGCGAGCTCGACGGTGACGTATACGGTAGTTAAGAAACCGGGAGGCGTGACATCGTCCACCGTGACTGGAAACGTTCCGAAACCACCCGCTGTTCTTCCTCCGAAACCGGATGGTATTTACGAACGCGACCCGTCGGCGAAGCCGACGGACGTTTCCAACGCCATCGCTATGGAATCCAACGTCGGCGTGAAGCCAGCTTTGGCAGAACATCACAGCGAAAAATACGAGAGTTCCAAACACGCGGGAGAAACCGATGAAGAGCTCGTTCCTCCGAAACCTCCGACGATTCAAGATGCCTCTACGTCGTCCTCGGGTACGACCATTTCGGAAAAGCCTCCTTTACCGCCCCCGCTCAAAAACTCGGTCCACGTCAATGGAGGCGCGGTTCCGCCGCGACCGCCATCGGTACAGTGCGCCAAACGCACCGACGACAAAAAACGTCTCCACGACGAAACTTTTGAGTTTGCCATCGAGAAATGTCTCGAGGAAGAACCCGTGCAAGGTTTATGCGAACGGTTTGGAAAGCTCTCCATGTTTGGCGTCATGCCGGAATGGGACGTCTCGTGCGTCACCGACATGACGGATGCGTTCAAGTATAAAACGTCCTTCAACGGCGACTTGAGCAAATGGGACACGAAATCTGTGGTTGATTTTTCCGGCATGTTTTCCAGCGCGTTCAAGTTCAACCAAGACATCTCCAAGTGGGATACGTCGCAAGTCACGAGCATGTTCTCCATGTTCTACTTCGCCAACTCCTTTGACAAAGACATCTCCAAGTGGGATACGTCCAACGTGAACGACATGACGGGCATGTTCTACGCCGCATCCAAATTCAACAAAGACGTTCGTCCTTGGAACGTGAAGAAAGTGAAATCCATGGAATCTATGTTTCGCGAAGCCGACGAGTTCGATAAAGATGCGTTCAAACACACCGACGCTTTATTGACAACCTCGAACATGTTCCGTAACGCCATGAAATTCAACTCGAACGTAAACGATTTAGTGATGGATTCAGTCAAAGATGCCTCGTACATGTTCTACGGCTCGGAAAAATTTGACCAACCTCTGGATAACTGGAACACCGCAAAAGTGGAAAATATGGAACACATGTTCCACTACGCCTCCAGCTTCAACCAAAACTTGAATCGATGGGACACGTCCTCGGCGACGAACATGAACGGCCTCTTCCAATCCGCGAGCACATTCAACGGCGACATTTCCAAATGGAACGTCTCCAAAGTCGAAAAAATGTTCAGCATGTTCAAAAACTGCAAAAATTTCAACGCGGATCTCTCCCACTGGCGTCCGGAGCGCGCCGTGGATATGAGCTACATGTTTTACAACTCCGCGTTTGACGGCGACGTCCGAATGTGGCTCTCGAAACAACCCAAGCTCGACACGACCGAAATGTTCGTCAAAGCTGCGTATTTCGGCAAGAAGTGGAAGTGCGAAGACGCCGACCACGGACCGCCGCATTCTTGCTCGCTCAAGAAAGAAGACTAATATTTATAAACGTGTGTTTCATTCACGTTTCATTTCATTTGTAATACCAAACTAATACTACAGACAGAGCAAAAAGTTCCTGCATTTGAGACGTCACAACAACAAAGATGGGTGCCGCGTTGTCCATCTTTGGAAAAATAAACGAAGAATCGCCTCACTTTTCCTTGCTCAAGAAAACAGCGGAGTATGAAATCCGACGCTACGCGCAAGCAATCGCGGTCGAGACGAGTTACGAAGCGGTGCGTTTGTTTTTTGTATGCGACGACGACGCAGACACATCAGAATTTTAGAATTGGAAATCGTTTTATCGTAACTAAACTAAACATCAACAACTCTTAGGAACACGTGTTAGGAGGTCAAGGGAAGAGTTTCATGTCCCTGGCGAAATACATAGGCGTGATGTCGAAACCAGAAAACGAGCGAGAGGAGAAGATTTCCATGACGGTGCGTTTCGTTTCGTTTTGATTGTTTTCTAAATTCATATCTATAACAAAGGCACCGGTGTCCATGGGAAAAGTGGTCGAAGCGCCTAAAGGCGATAAAGAACAACAACGGTATAACATGCGATTTTTCCTACCCGCGAGCGAGATTAAGTCAAAAAGCGAAGCACCGCAACCATCGAAGGAGAACGTGAGAGTGGTGGACGTTCCGGAACGAACCGTGGCGGTGAGAACGTTTAGCGGGTACTTTCGGAAAGCGAACGTGGACGAGAATACGAAGGCGTTGCTGGAGAGCTTGAGAGGAGACGAGGAGGTGAAGAACGTCAAGGAGGATCACGTGGAAGTTTTCGGGTGGAATCCGCCGTGGACCATATCTTTTCTGAGGACGAACGAGGTGCTGGTGCCGTGTGATTTTGTGCCTTTGAAGAAATAAATTCAAAGAAGAGTTTGGGAAAAATGTTATAGAGAGCGCGCTTGTTGTGTGTTTAAAAGAGAGAAACTTCGTTTGTTTTCTAACTACTTTTGCTGTATCTAAATGCATTAAACTATTTATGCGGGGATCAAATCGTTCGTGTTTACAGCCATGCTCAACTTGGCTCTCCATCCCGGGAAGCTTTTCGCCAAGTCGTGTTGTATCCAATCCGAAAAGTCTCTGCTTTCCTCTCGTCCTCGAGTTTTTCTCAAATCGTTTCGAATGACGCGAATCACGTGTAATATCGCGTTCAGGCGACCGTCAACTCTTTCCTTCGATTGCATGTCCAAGGCGTGCGTAATCTTTTCTTTCACCACGGAGGGGTTCAAATTATAAACATTTGTGGCCGTTTGGTACGGTGTAGTGGTAATCGTATCGGGTCTGTATTCGTTAGGCGCTGATCTTCGTTCGACAACCAAGACGGCTTCTTCTTCTTCTCCTTTTTCTGTCTTGTTGTTCTTGTTCTTTTGCGTTTCCACTTGGATCAAATACTGATTTCTGATGTTTTCCGGTAAATCCTTCCACACGGAATCGTCCACTTTTGTCGGCAACTCGTACTCTTCGTCTATTCTTCTTCTTGCGGCAGGTTTCTTCGTCGTCGTCATTTCCTTCTCAGGCGTCGCGACGAACTTCCTCCTCTCCTCGCGTTCGTCGTAAAACTCTTTCCTCTTCCCTCCACCAACCACTTGCACCGACGGCTCCAACAATTCCCTCCACCTCGATTTCGTCGACACCGGGTGTAACGGTTTCAACTCGTACCTATTCTCTCTCTCGTCCACTTCGCTCACTTTCATCTTGTTCTTCCTCCTCGAAAACCTTTCGACTAACCGCGCCTCGAAATCCGCCTGCGCTTGGTTCCCGTACGCCAACGGGTATTCGATCAAACACTCTCTGCTCGTCACCGGTATCACGTGATAACAACAGTTGCGTTCCTCCTCAAACGATACCGTCAAGTGTTCCTTCTTGCTTCTTTGTCGCTCGACTTCCTCGCGAACTAAAGTCTCGAAGCATTTTTCTTCTTCTTTGGTGGTGGTGCTCACATTTTCTCTCTCCTTTTCCCCTTCCTCCTCGTCTGTCTCGGAGAAGAATTGGACGGAGATAATTTTACTCGTTCGCTCTTCTTTTAACTCCGGCAGCGGTGGAGAGGACATGTCCCCCGCTTTTACGCTCAACCGTTTACGCGTATGTTTTTCCGGCGTTTGCGATGGGGTCGTTGTTTGCGTCGGTAAGATCTCTTCTTCTTCTTCGTCGTCGTCGGTTGATGATGATCCCAAAGAGGAGAGATTCTCCGTCCAATCGGACACAACGAGGGAAGATTTCTTCATCCTCGCTCTCCTCTCTTTTCTTTTGCGCACGTGTTCGAGAACTTGAGGTTCAAAGTGACCTCGACTTGGCCCGCTCGTCGCTCGGAACACGCCGTGATCTCCAAACATTTTGACGATGAGAAGGAGAAGGGAAAAGAGCGAGACGATTGAAGTGGATTTTGTGGAGAAAAGAAGTTTTTTGTTTGGGAAAGTATGAAAAGACAGGGTGCTCAAATTCTTCTTACGATTACCCTTTTGTAACGAGATGTCGAATCGCCCATTCCTTACGTTTCTCGGGAGAATAATTCGAGACCAAGTTGCTAATTTGGAAGTCTTCATCTTGTTCTTCTTCTTTTTTTCTTGCTTTTTTATCGCCCCGGTCGTCGTTTCCGTCTTTGGTCGTCGTCGGCGTCTCGGGTTTCGCGGGTGGTTCTCCTCTTTCTTCTCCGTCACGGGGGGTCAGCTTTTCGCGTCCGTCTGAGAAGATGTTTTTCAGCTTTTCGTTTTCTTTTCTCGCGAGCGTCAAGTCCAGCATCATCTGTGAAATTCTTCGATTCGCTTTCGCGATCGTGAGCTCGTGCAAGTTGCGCTCGAGTTTAATCTTGTTTTTAAAGTATAGGTTTGCTTCTAGCATGAAGTGGCTTAACTTGTTTTTGTAATGTTCGCGAAGTAACTCGTGCGCTCTTTTCACTTCCATGTCGACCAAAACTCTTTGCTGCTGCTTCTGCTCTTTTTTGCGCGACAACAAACTCGGCCTCTCGTGATTGTGTGCGTTTTCGTACTTCACGAGGCCGTTTTCGTCCACTTGCTTCCTCGCCGGACAATTCGGACGCGTACATCGGTAGTAACTTCTCGTTACTTGTGAAGAAGCCAATTTGATGTTCTTCCGACCGTATTTTCGCCACTTGAATCCGTCGAGGGTTTTATGGGGATTTTCCATCGTATCGTGCTTTTCTGTTTCTTCCTCGCCGTTTTCTTCCTCCGAACTGTCGTCGGTATTCGCCGAGACCATCTCTTGAACGCTCGCGGACAAAATCTTTTCCTTCAATGCCTCTCGCTCGTCATCTTTGGGACTATTATGCCGACTTCTCGGTCGTCCAATTGGTCCTCTCCCTTTCGTTTGCGTCGTCGCGTACACTCTCAATTCGCTCGGCGTTCCGTCTGTCCTTCCCCTTCGCAACGTCGCGTTCCAGTGGTTCTTCACCGAATTTTCCGTCCGTCCGGGTAAACCTTTCGCGATATCCGCCCACTTGTTTCCGAGCACCTTGTGTAACTCGATCAACTTTGACTCTTCTTTCGTCGACCACAACCCGCGTCGAATGTCCGGTCGCAAATGATGGTTCCATCGTTCGCGGCACTGTTTGCCAACTCGCCCGTTCAGCGCTCTCGAAACTGACGACCAGCGAGTGCCAAATTTCGCGACCAAACGAATCAACTCCTCGTCTTCCTCTTTGGACCACTTCGGTTTCGGACCAAAGTGGTTTCGGACCACTTCGGGAGTCTCCTGGAGAGTCAAAGAGTGTTTATTTTGATTCTTCTCCAAGAATGATTTTACATTAACGATGTCATCATTAGTAACAGCTTCAGAAGAGCCGCGGAACGACGGTCTGAGCTGTCCCGAACGAACTAAATCAATCACCGATACATCATCCCGTTCCGTCTCCTTCGTTTTCGGATGCCACACATCTCCACCCCGCAATTCGTCCGTTACGTGTTCCTTTAACGCGTACCTACCCGGCGCAATTCTTTGAAAGTGCGCACCTTGCGATAACACCGCGGTGACTGAGCCATTCGGCGTCTTGCACGTACCCGGATTATACAAGTCCAACCGCTTCGCGATGCTCACAATGTTCGCCGCCTTCATTCCGCCCGGCCCCGCCATCGCCAACAAAGCGTACGCCGAATGTTTAATCGTCCCGAGCTTGTATCCTAAACTTATCGCCTTCTCGGAGCAATCCTCGTCAATTTTCAAAATCGTGTCTGGATCGAACGTCTTCGGATCGGTCGAAATCGGTTTCTTCTTCTTCAACTTTTGCTCAATTTGCTCAAACGCCGCGAGCAAAGAAGGAATCCTGCATTCGTACTGACGTCCTTCTTCAAAGCGCACTTCGCGAAAAGGCGTTCGTGTCTTTGCGACTCCCCACGCGAGCGGACGGCCGCGTTTCAAAAGCTCCTCTTCCTCCTCCTCTTCCTCCTCCTCGGGGGCGCATGTGATTTGTACATCATCATCGTCGTTTCGTTTTCTTCGTTTCGCCATCTCGTTTTCTTCTTCGTTTTCTTCTCCTCGCATCACCGTATTACTATTGATACGCGTGTGTATGTGTGTGTGTGTGTATATATATAAATGCGCGCTTTCAATCGGTGAGTGGTAAAAAAAAAGATGTTTGTTCGGTCGACGCTTTATTACTCCTGCGATGAGATGAGTGTGATGTGATGCGTTGATGATCGCTCAAAAAGCGTTGACCAAGCGAGCGTTTTTTTTTTTTTTTTTTGCATGAAAGAAAGAAAGAAAGAAAGAACGAACCGACACAAAAACAACTCACAACAAGAACAACTACGTTGCATTTTAAAACAGAGAGAGAGAGAGAAGAGAGAGAGAGAGAGGAAAGGGAAACGATGGCATCTGCTGCTGCTGCTGCTTATGCTTCTGCTGCTGTTGATATCGAGGACGAGGACCAAAAGAGGAGGAGGAGGAGGAAATGGAGGAGTTTGAGGAGGGAAAGTAAAATCATGGGACAGATTGATATCGAAATCGAATCGAATTCTTCCCAAGGACAACAATATAAACAACAACAGTATTTATCGATACGATTAACGAACAAAAACTACGACGACGCGGCGGAGATGTGCGTGAACTTTTGCGAGGAGCGCGGGTTGCCGATGAAAATCGCGCCGGCGTTAGCGTTACGGCTGAGAGCGGCGTATAAGAAGGCGCTGATAAAACAGGCGATGGATTCTTCTTTGAATTCTTCTTCTGTTGGAGGCTTTGAACGCGAACGCGAACGCGCAAAAACGGAAGGAGAAGAAGATAAAGAAGAAGAATACAAAGAAGAAGAAGAAGTTCGACGAGAGAAAGTGCAACTACTGACGTCGAACCCGGCGGATATGGCGAGGCGCATAGCGGAGATTAAGAAGAATAATACATTTAACAAAGAAGATGAGACGACGACGGCGACAAAAGCGAATACAACGACAAGCAAATCGTTTCAAATGGTCACGCCTTCAAACGTTGGGTCCTGGAATCCAGTTGCGAGTGGGGAAATGACGATGCAAAAAGTTGGTGCGGATGCGACGAGAGTCGTGCGGAGAGAACGTGAAGGAGAAAGAGAAGAAGAAGAAATAAACGGAGGAGGAGATTTGTTGGAGGTTATCGTCGTCGACGAGCAACAACAACAAGAACAACACCCGTCGCATGGAGGACAGTTCGAGTTCGAAGAAGAATGCGCATCTGAAGCGGATCTGGAGGAGGAAATGCTCGAGTTTGAAATCACGCCGACGAAACAGGATTACGCGGATAGCTTCGCGCGTCCTTCCGATTGGTTCGTCCAGGACTTTGAAGACAAAGCAACGCTTAGCGCGAAGAAAACAAACGAGACTTTTAAAACTCCATCGAAAAAAGAGAGCGACAGAGGTGAAGGCAGCAGCAGAGGTATCGGCGCGGCGGTAGCAGCAGTAGCAGCAACAGCAGTAGACGGCGACGACGACTCCGATACCTCTTTATCCGAGAAAATTATTCACGCCTCGCCTGGGTTCAAAGATTCCCTAAAAATGTTTGAAGCCATGGACGCGCCGAAGAAGAAATCGAGCTTTGTAAAATCGCCGACGATGACCGCTCCGGGATTCGTCTCACCGATGGAAACGAAAAAGCCAAATCCGCGGTACGCGCCTCGAGATTTAAACGAATAGTAGTAATAGTAGTAGTAGTAGTAGTAATAATAATAATAATAGATGATAATGTACAAAAATGTCGCAACGACGCTTAGTTTACATTTACAAATCGGGCAAACCGAATTGATTCAGTAACATGAGATAACTGATAGCAAGCAGGCTAATCAAAATCCCTTCCGTAATGCTCGCCTCGCCAACCTTATCCTCCTTACTTTCAAAGAAAACGTGCCTCGCCCCTAAATACGCGATGATGTACCACCCGGGCCACCTCAACCCTCTCCCCCACCACCACACGCTCCCTTTCGCCTCCAAATACTCCGCGTTGAAATATTGAGGCGCGCCCATCGCTTTATAACACTCCGCGATTAAAAGTTTCGTCTTTTGATTCATCTTATACTCCCTCGGTATTAACTTTTCAATCTGTTGTAACGAGACGATCGCCTGGTCCCACTTTTGTTCCTTCATCAAACTCTCCCCGGTTTTTAAACATTCTTTCGCGCGCAAGACGTCGTACTCTGAATATTCCGCCGGCAACAAACTCGCGAAAAATTCACTCGAAAACAATCGAATATCTCTGTTCGCGTTTGGGATATCGAAGCCGTCTAAAACGCCTCCGCCTTTCGGTCTGGTGTAGAATTCCGAGAGCCAGGGGAATACGGTCGCTTCGCACAGGACCAGAATTCCTTTCGTCGCTAACAGAGCTCTTCGAGAGGACTTTGACGTTTCAGAATTTGCGACGTCACGATTTGCCCCGAGCGCGGTGTTCGATGGAATTCTGTTTTTGAACTTTATCACCGCGCTTTCTTCCTTTTTCTCGTTTGCGCTTCTTTTAACGTTGTTGGTACTCTTATTCGACTTTAACAGCTGCTGTCCTTGCTGCGCGACCACCGCGCGCGAAACGCTCGTCATTCTCTTCTGCACAATAAACAGACCACTTTCAGGGAATATCTTCTTTCGCTCTCCCTCTTGTCTTGTGTGGAATATACTCGACGCATCAAAAAGAAAAGCTTATGATTGGCTGGAGTGACAAACAAACCCCTAAATAACCAAACGACTTTTGACATGTTTTGCCCTATGTTTTTCCCTCCTCTTTTTCTCTCTTTTCGTTCGATTTATTCAACCAGACTACTGACTCTCCCGAGAGCCAAAAAGCACCTGGGGGGGGGGTGTCTTTTCTTTCGATTCTTTCCCGTGGCTTCCCCCACTTAAATACACACACAAACACACTTTATACGCACATATATATTTATCGATCAAACGATACATATAAAGATGGGAGGATTGAAAACGATCGCGACGGTTGCCACCGTGGCGTTAGTCTCGACCGGGTCTTCTATTTCAGCCGCGAATGGAAAGGAACAAAAGTTAGACGGAGCGGCGTTTTTGGAAACGTTCGACGACGGACTCAAAGGTTGGGTGAAATCGGAAGTCGAGCAATACACCGGTGCGTAGTTGTTTTTCTCTCCCTCTCTCTCGTCGGACGAACGATACGTGCGCGCGTTTGTGTTGGTTTCAAAGCGCTCGTCGTCTCGCGTTTGAAAGAAATACGCGCGAGAGATGAGAGAGAAAGGTGTACGAGGAAACGCCAATTCCGATCGGCTCGGGAAAAGCGATCGCATCATCGTCTCGTTTTCGGCCGCCAAAAACACGTTTTGTTCGCGAGCTCTTCAGTACATTTCAGTCACCAAAAGAGGCAAAAAGCGCAGATGATGATTTTGTGCACTACTCCTTCGTTCGTCCTCTGTTTTCTGTCGCGCTCGCATATTTTTGATTACTCACCAATACACTCTCTCTCTCTCTCTGTTTCTCTCTCTGGTGACTGTCTTTTCACGAACAAACAACAGGCGTCGTGGAACTGGCGAACGAAAACGGCGAGAAATCTCTCAAAGTTCCGGAAAAAGCTCGACACTACGGGTACACGAAACAATTAAGCACACCGTTCGATCCGCGCGACGGTTTCGCGATTCAGTTTGAAGCCGCGCAAACGGAAGGTCTGGATTGCGGCGGCGCGTATTTGAAGTACTTGACGGAGGAGGCGAACACGGGGAAAGAGATGGACGGGTCTTCGCCGTACGTTCTGATGTTTGGTCCGGATAAGTGCGGGTCGAATAACAAAGTGCACGTGATTTTTAAACACAAAAGTCCGAAAGACGGGGAACTGGAAGAGAAGCACTTGAAGGATCCGCCGAAGATGCCGTCGGACAAGGCGCCGCACATGTACACGCTCTTGGTGAACACGAAGGAGCACACGTACGAGGTGAAAATTGACGGCAAAGTTGAAAAGGAAGGGTCTATTTTTGAAGATTTCGAACCGCCGTTTAACCCGCCGAAAATGATCGACGATCCGGAAGATTCCAAACCGGAAGATTGGGTGGACGAGAAGCAGATTCCGGACCCGAACGCGAAGAAACCGGACGATTGGGACGAAGACGCGCCTATGGAGATTTTGGACGAAGAGGCGACGAAACCGGAAGGATGGTTGGACGATGAGCCGGAGGAAATCGAAGACCCAGAGGCGGAAGAGCCGGAAGATTGGGACGAAGAAGAAGACGGCGAGTACGAAGCGCCGTTGGTACCGAACCCGAGGTGCGAGGAAGCGCCGGGATGCGGCGAGTGGGAGCAGCCGATGAAAGAGAATCCGGACTATAAAGGCCCGTGGTCGGCGCCGATGATCGACAACGTTTTGTACAAAGGTGAATGGGCGCCAAAACAAATCGAAAACCCGAAATACTACGAAGATCCGACGCCGTTTGAGAACGTTGGTAAGATATCCGCGGTAGCGTTGGAAATTTGGACCATGAGCGACGGTTTAACTTTGGATAACATTTTGATCAGTAAAGACTTCGACACGGTGGATAAAGCCGCGGAAACGTTCGACTTCGAGGCGAAGAAAGAAGCGAAAGAGAAAGCGCTGAAAGAAGCCGAAGAGAAAGCGGCGGAAGAGGCGGAAAAAGCCGCGGAGAAGGCGGAAAAAGCCGAGGCGAAGAAAGCGGCCAACGCCGCGGGCTTCCCAGGGAAAGTGACTGATTTAATGTACAAGGTCGTCGAGAAGATTCCGGGTAAAGCCGGTGAAGTTTTAACCAAACCGGTTGACTTCATGGCCGAAAACGTCGCGGCTTTGTACGCGTTCTTGGCGACTTCGTTGCTTTCCATCTTGTATTTCATCGTGTCGCCGTTCGTTAAAGACGCGAAGAAAACCGCCGCGACGAAGAAGAAGGTTGGCAAGGCCAAGAAAACGGACGAGGTCCAAGAAGACGACGACGAAGAGGAGGAAGAAGAAGAGGAAGAGGAGGACGAGAAGCCGAAGAAGAAGAACGGTCGATCGAAGAAGTAAGAAGAAGAAGAAGAAGAAGAAGATTGGGAAGTTTTTTCTCCTCTTCGATTCTTTCGCGTTTGTTCTTCCAAGACTAAATTAAAGAATAGCAACAACAACACAATGAAGTATATACACATATAAGTACACGAAGTATTATTAATCGCGTCGTGTTTTACAACTACAGCGTCTCTCTCTCTCTCCCCCCCCCTTTTTATGTTCTATCTTTAGAAGACGTTCCCTTTGAACCATCCACCGCCTTCATCCCACAACCAACTCCGCGCGGCGCGCTCGCAACCGTCCTACGCGTTACTCCTCCTTCTCTTTCTCCTCCTTTGCTTCTTCCTTGCTCATCCCGACGTGCATCGCGAGTGCTCCAAAAAGTGCCGCGTTTTTCCAGAACATGATCGTTTCGATTTCTCGCGAGGCGCTGAATTCCTCTCTCCGCCAAAACGGGTGCATTATCGGCGTCACGCACGAGACGAACGCCATCAGGAGTTTACTTCCCAAGGTGAAATTCAACATCAGCAAAACGCTGCCGAGTACCTCAACGATCGTCCCGCACATGGCGATCGTCGCGTCGTCGAGCGCGAGTAAGTGTTCCATGATTTCTTTTTCTGAAGAGACGCGTTTCAAATACTGCGTTTTGGCTAAAGATGCGCTTAAAGCCGCTCTCGTTTCCGCGAATCGCGGGGCGATCGAGTGTTCGAGCAAGTGGAAATCCGACATGGAATTCGCGCGTGTGAGCGCGTGGTATTTGTGCATCCCGGAGAAGAGGAAGAGGGAGGCGAGCACCGCGCGGCCGAAATGCGCCAGGAATTTTCCTCCTCCTTTACCACCACCCATTCTTTTGCTGTCTGTTGTTGTTGTTGTTGTTGTTCTCGGTGTGTGTGTTCTCCGAGGAGAAGCTTTCCGAGACGCGTTCCGCGCGCGAGGAGGAGCAATGAAGATGCGAAAATGCATCGCTGTTTCCCCACTGCGATTGCATCACATCGCGCGATGGATTTCTCCGCGCGAAACGCCGACGACTTCGTCCTCCCAATCGTTGTTCGAAGAAAAAGACAAAAAAGAAGGAAAATGAAGAGCTTTTTCAACGACGAGAAGTTGTTCTCCTCTGCGTTTTTTGGGGTTTTCCTCCTCGTTTTTGTCCTCCTCCTCTCTTTGCGTTGTGTGCGTGAAATCGAATGCGTCGATGAAAATGACGACGATGGTGTGACTCGCAAAATGAACGCCGACAGTGACGAGGCGTTTCGAAGGAAAAAGAACATAAACGACCGGTACGAGGAAGAGGCGGAATACGCGGAAGAGGAGGAAGAGGAAGAAAAAACGAGAAGAAGCAGGAGTGAGAAGAAAACGAATAAGAATGAATTTGCCCAATTAGCAGGCGAACGAGGCGAAGGACCAGAGCTCGTCGCGCTGGGACCGAACGCGGAAAAAGTGCAACTCTCGCAATTCGAAACGAGGATGATGGCGGGGAAAGATGGGAAGATGTTCGTCTCTGTCTTACCGGAGGACAGGTCGATGCAGTGTCAAGAACGCATCGACGAGTGGTACCCGACGTTTCGGAAGGTTGCGCGAGCGATGGACGCGGCGTATAAAGTGTTGGAAGTGAACATGCCGGGGAGGACGGCGCAAGCCATCGGGGAGGTTTTCGGGAAGATGAAAAAGCAAGAGGCGAGGAAGTTTGCGTGCGGGGTTGTCGGGTTGTACGGGAAATCGGGGGGGTTGAATATTTTGAAAGGGAATTATAGCGATCCGGTGAGTTACATGGAGTTGTTGAGTAGCGCGAGAGACGGGGTGACGGATTTGAGGACGGCAGGCGAGAAGGCGCCGAGGTTTGGATCGGGGTCGATTGGGTCGTCGTCGTCCTCGTTCGACGACGACGGCGATAACAAACACGCGGCGTGTGATTGGCTCGCGAGACCGCGCAGGGAAGGAGATGCCAAAATGCGCGTAGCTGTGTTTGAACCGGTAGACGAAGACGTGTTTAATTTTATCGCCACGGTGATAGGGGAGAAGAACGCCGCGTTGTTCTCGAGACAGAGTTTGTTCGGGTGCGAAGTCACCGTCGGGCAACCGGTGCGCGAGAGTTACGGGATCACTCTGGTCGCCGATATCGACGAAAGTGACGACGAGTTCAACGTAGACGCGGAAATTAAAGTCATGCCTATATTCGCCAACAAAAACGCCGGTTTCAATCCGAGATTAGGGAAGGAGGATTTTATTGATTTCTTGGATAAAGTGATTTTAGCGAACGCGACGAGCGCGTTTCGAGAAATGGTGGATACCAGCATCGACCATAACTGTGCGAATGATATTTGGGAGTTGATGAATAACTTGAACGATCAGTTTTACGAGGAAGTGGCGCGAAAGAAGCAACAGCGACAAACGCAAGAGGACGGAGAAGGAGAAGAGGGAGAAGATGAACATTTTACGCCAGAAATCGCGTGGGACACCATTCGCGAACCAATGCTGAAAGCTTTAGACGCGCACGGAAAGAACGATAAGAATTTACAACCCACGCAGTGGATGTGCGGGCTAGCTGGATCGATAGCCGCGTTTGCAGAGGCCAAATCCGAGTTGGCTTCGGCGAACTCGTTTATGGGCGAATTGATGACGTTACGAAAAGAATCGATTCAGTTGCGAACGCGGAATGCGGTTTTAGAGAGAGAGTTAGCGGAGATGGAGACGAGACTGCCTGCAGGAGGAGCTAACAGTGGTGCCATGGGTTTACCGAAAGCGAAAAAAAGAGGGTTTGGTGCCGCGCCGAAGGAAACGAATACGCCGCCGCCGACGCCGACACCTTCCTTTGACGAAGAAGAAAGATTGCAAAGACAACAACAAAAGATACAGCAACAAGAAGAAGAAGAAGCGGAGGCTGCAACCGCCGCCGCCGCTGCTGCTGCAGCTGCTACTAGAGAAGAAGAAGAACGGCAACGCCAGGAACGAGAAGCAGTAGAAGCTCAGCGCAGACGAGAAGAAGAAGAAGAAGAACGGCAACGCCAGGAACGAGAAGCCATTGAAGCTCAGCGCAGACGAGAAGAAGAAGAAGAAGAACGGCAACGCCAGGAGCGAGAAGCCATTGAAGCTCAGCGCAGACGAGAAGATAGAGAAGAAGAGGAAGAAAAGGAACGGCAGCGCAAAGAACAGGAAGCTGCCGAGGCTCAGCGCAGACAACACGAAGAAGCTGAAGCGCTCAGGACGCAACGAGAAGCTGAAGCAGCGGCGAACATTCCTCCTCCCCCCGTCGAAGACGAAGATCCAAATCTCACCTTCTGGTCTGCGCACGAAAATCAAGGGAAAACGTATTACTATAATTCGCAAACGCGTGAATCGACGTATGAGAAACCTGTCGGGTTTTCCGAACCGGAAAAAGTAAAGAATGAATCGCCTCATGTCGAGTTGTGACGAGGACGGCACATAGATTTTAGATTTTAGTTGGAACATTCAATACCAGACAATGCGTTTATCTCTATTTTAATGACTAAATTTGTTCTTCACGTCTCTCTCTTTCTCTTTCTCACTCACTTTCTCTTTCTCTTTCAATCAATATCTTCGCCGCTCACGTTCGGTTGTTCGCCTTCGTTGACAACCATATCGAAATACTCGCTCAACGGGGATCCCCAGGAAGCGTCTGGTGCCGCGACACTTTTCGGTTGAGTACCATCCTCGTACATTTCGCTGTCAAATATCTCAGGAACTGGCGGGAAGAGACTGTCGTGTTTTGAACTTGTCGTTTTCATTCGAGGCACCATTTGTCCAGCACCGTTTGAGATGAAACCGCCGCCCCCGGTGGGGTACAATTTTGGACGTTTCAACACGGGACAAGTAATTTTAAGAGGTAAAGGAGATACGATGGTGATATCATCGTCGCGGTTGACGATATCTTTGTCTTTATCCCCCTCTTTCATCACTGCTGCTGCTGCTGCATATTTCTTAACGTCCGTCGCGAACGGACCCCCTTGCACGCTCAACGACTCGGACGGATTAATGCTCGCCATCATCATCGAAGCGCTCGCCACATGCGCTTGGTTCATTTCGTGAAGGAACTCTGTTGCAAGCGTCGTCCAAAAACCTCCGAGTTTATTCAAATTCTCGAGTATTTCTCGCCCATTGCCAAACGTTTGTAAAATATCTCGGAGCGTATCTTTAATCTTTGAACGCTCAACGATTGCATTCTTCGCTTTAATTGAAGACGAGCCTAAACTTTTCTTCAACGTTGGTAGAGACGATATCTTCTGTAACGCCATTTTTGCGTTTAAAATTGGTTTAAACGCGTGACTCTGCGTGTTTTTGCGCGTATTCATCGAGAGAAACTTGTGATCTTGCAGTTGGTTTCTCTCGTCGTTGTCTTTGTGTTGCTTCACGAGCGCCCAGTGGTCGTCGACGGCTTTCTCGAGACATTCGCGGGCGGATTTCAACATCATTTCCGCGGATGCCAAGATTTTGTCTTGCGTACGATTTCCGGTGGCTGGAAACATTTCATCGAAAATGGGGATCGGTGCCGTGGTCGCTTCCACAGTCGCGACGGCAGCGGTAGTTGCCGCTTTTGTACCGCTCTCTCTCGAACCTTCCGCTTCGTGGTCTGCCGCTAAAAGTGTTCTGTCGCCAAAGACGTCTTCGAGCCCACCCAAAAGACTCGAATCGTGTTTTTTAATCGCATCCAGTGGAATGTGTTCGTCCGCTAAGAACTGTTTCGCTCGTTGCAGCGCTAACGCTGTCTTCGTGGAAGGCGCCGTCGGTTTCATCGACCACATAGAAAAGGCGTCGGAATCGTCAAAATCGTCGACAATCGGAAATTCGTCCTCCTCTTCTAATGCCGCGGCTGCTGCTTTCGATTTCTTCTCTTTCGGTGGCGTTTCTAGCGCCGCCAGGCTTTGCTCGATCGCGCGTTTCTTCTTCGCCAGAGACGTTTCTTTCGCCTTCTTCGGCGTCGAAACTTTCTTCGACACTTTTTGCGCCGCCTTCTTCTTCGTTCCTTTCTTTCTCGGCGGCGTTTTCGTCAGCGTCTTCTTTTCTTCTTCTTCTTCTTCTTCTTCTTCTTCGTCTCCTTTTCTCGCGCTCAACGTCATCGCTCTCTTCGTCGGCCGATTTTTCTTCACCCCCGGCGAAATCGCGCCGGTTTTTAGCAACCCGAGAACGTTCTTCTCCACACCTTTCTTGCTCCCGTTCCCCGCGCCTCTCGGCGTTCTCAAAAAAGGTCTCTGATGAATACACCTTTTCCCTACGGTCTTCATCCCTGTTTTCTTCGTGCTTTTACCTCCTCCCTTATTCGTCGTCTTCGTCTTTCGCGGTTCCCCCAACGTCTTCTTCGCCGTTTCTGTATCCTTTATATCGCAAAATTTCGGCAACGCGACGTCTTCTTTTTCTTCTCCTTTGTCTCCTCCCTCTTCTTCGGCGGCGCACGCCAACACCGCTTTCATCCTGCACTCCGGGCACGCGTACGCATCCATCCCCAAGATCGTCTTTGAATCCTCCGCTTTCCTCTCGCACTCGAAATGGCTAAAGTTATCGCAATACTCGCACCCAATCCACATCTCCTCTTCTTTTACCTCCTCTTTGTTCTTCTTCCCTTCTTCCAACAGATCTTTTCTGTACACGCATTCGCAGTGGACACAAAACCACCCACGTTTCCAAAGCAAACCGCACGCGTTGCACAACGACACGCGGTGCTCCTGCCCAGTCGAGCTCTCGATCCTATCCACCCAGCCTTTGCGCCACATCGGCGTCTCTTTCACGCCTGTTTTTTTTGTTGTGATCAGAGAGAGAGAGAGACATGTTACATTCCAAGAGAAAAGAGAAAAAAAGGGAAAGAAAAAGAACGAAAGTCCAATCCGCTTACCGCACGACGCGCATTCAACGTGGTTCGCCGATCGTCTCCCTTTCGTTGTTGTTGTTGTTTTGCGCGGTGAAGAAGTCGTCAAAGCTTTAACACTTCCTCCTTCGAGTGTAGGAGGAGACGAAGCTTCTTTCATATCCACACACATGCAAGTTGTGTGATCACTTTTCTCTTTTTGAGGTTTTTTTGTTTTGGTCGAATATTTTTTTAGATGAATTTAATTAGCCGAATAGGTATAATAAAACTTATACATACGACTGCTGATTTGTTTCGTTATTACAAAATACGAAGACATCTCACGCGCACTTCCCACCTTCAACCGGAACAGCGTTCGGTATGTACCCGTATTCGAGCACTTGCGCGACGCCGACGTACAGACCGGCGACAAGGAGTAAAAACGCGACGCCTTCGGCGGCGCCGAGCAAAGCGAACGGCCCGGCGGGTAAACCGCTCCCCGTGGTTGTTTTCTTATACGCCGAAGCGCCTAAGAGTCCAGCGACACCGAGATAACTCACGCCTTCGATTGCACCGACGAGACCACCCGGACCGGCGGGTAATCCGCATCCCGTTTGCTTCAAAGTGAACAACGAGTAGGAAACGACCGCGCAGGAAAGCAAACCTGCGATTCCGGCGTAGAGTTCAACCGAATTCTCTTCCTTTTCCTCCTCACCTTTACCCCCAGCTCCTGCTGCTCTGACTATTCGGAATGAGGAGGAGGAAAAGGAGGAGCGACGACCACTCTGTCTCGCTCTCAAACTCGCGGACGATTTAGACGACGACTTTGATGAGAGCACTTTGAGCGGTTTGTTGGGAAAAGTCGTCACGACTGTCAAAGCGCTTCTGTTTTGCATCGAAATCATCATCACCTAATACTACTACTACTATAATAAAAGAACTCGAAAGATGATGATGTGTGTTGTCCAATGAATAACACGCACAAAAAAGACAGCTGATTTTCTTTCTCCGCCAAAGCAAAAAGCAAAAAGTAGTAGCAGTAGTAGTAGTTGTTGTTGTGCACAGTGCAAAAGTCTTTAGTATGACGAAAATCCGATCGAAAATCCTTACTTTTCCCGGGAAGAATAATAAAGGAATAATATACTAAACGCACGACTAACGCGATGATAGTTTTAAACGCGACGTCGAAAAAACTCCTCGCCGTAATCCTCGCTTTACTCATCATCGTCCTCGGCACGTTCTTCGGGGAAACGCAAGCGAGCAAAGGCACGACCGAAGCCGGGAAGGCGTTCTTAACCGAAAACGCGTTAAAAGAAGGCGTGGTGTCCCTCCCGTCGGGTTTGCAATATCGCGTGTTAAAATCAGGACCGAAAGGAGGGAAGAAACCGAAAGTGAACACGCCGTGCTTGTGCCACTACAGAGGGACGACGATTGAGGTACGAATTTATGACTTTTTTGCAGGAACAGCGCGAGTGAATCGAGTATTCGCATCAACGTTTCGCGCGCGAGATGATCGGAAAATTTTCGTCTCATTTTCCCAAGCGTTTTCTCTCTCTCTCTCTGGGATAAAATCGAAGCGCGCCGTTAGAAGAGCGGAAATGTACGCTTCGCCGGAGCGGACATGAACGTCGCTTTTATTCGTTTCTCATTTTTAAACGCTCACCTTCTTTTGTGTCTCTCCTTTAACGATGACAGGGCGAAGAGTTTGACTCCTCGTACAACCGCGGCGAGCCGACGAAGTTCGCGCCGAACCAAGTGATTAAAGGCTGGACGGAAGCCATGCAGTTGATGTCGGAAGGCGATAAGTGGGAGCTGGTGATTCCGTCTGAACTCGCGTACGGGGACAGAGCGATGGGTCCGCAAATTACGCCGGGATCCGTCCTGGTGTTTGAAATGGAAATCGTGAAAGTCGGCGTCTAATTTTACCTTCTTCGCGAGTCTGGTGTACGACTCGCGCGAAGGACCGATTGGTTAGTTTAATCTTACATGTAGTACTGTTCTTCTTTCTTTAACGTTCAATTTGATTAAATATTAAAAAATTTCATAAATAATTCTCATCATTCTCTCCGTCTTTCGCGATTGTTGATGTTACTTTGTTGTTGATGACTATTTTCCCTTCTTCTCTCTTTTTTTTTCTCTCTTTGTCCTTACACATAATAATACTCTTACATGGGTTACGATAGAAACCTCTCTCTTCTTTACGCGTACCCGGCCATTTTCGCGTTCTTCATCGCGTTTTTGTCCGGTTTGTCGCCGGCTTGCATCATCGCGACAAATTCTTCGTAATCAATCAAACCGTCTCCGTCTTGGTCCGCCATCGCCACCAACTCGTTAACGTCGCCAAAGTTCGCCCTTGCTCCAGCTGGCATCTTATCCAACGCCATCTTGAACTCCTCGATGGTAATCGACCCGTCCCCGTCGACGTCAAAGTACGCAAACGTCTTCTCCATGGCGTCGCCCGAATGTTGGCTCGCCATCGACAACGTCGCCGCGACAAACTCTTCGTAATCCAACTCGCCGTTACCGTCGATATCGATTTCGTTCATCAACTGTTGCAACTCTTCCGTGGCTTGTGATGAGCCTTTCTTGCGCAAACCAGCTTGTAACTCCGCGATGGAAATCGTCCCCGAGTTGTCCGTGTCGAACGATTTGAACATTTCTCTCAAACCTTCCAATTCGTCCGGCGACAACGTCTTCGCCATGGCAATCAAACCCAATTTTTTAAACTTGGTAATCGCCGCGAACGATTTTAATCGTTTCACGATCGCGTTGTCCAACTTCTTGGCCGGAGCGCCACCAGTCAACCACGGATGATTCAACGCATCCTCCGGCGAGATTCTCTTCTTCGGATCTTGTACCAACATTTTAGCGATCAAATCCTTCGCGCCGGCGGAAATCGCGCCCCAGGGATCTTGCTCCAAATCGTACTGACCTTTCAAAACCATATCAAAGATGCCGTTCTCCGTGGTGGCCCAAAACGGCGGCACCCCGGACAACAAAATGTACAAAATAACACCGCACGACCACACGTCCGCGGCTTTACCGTACGATCGTCGCAAAACTTCCGGCGCGACGTAATACGCGGAACCGACGATTTCGTGAAACACTTGATCTTCGTGGAAAAACGCGGACAAACCAAAGTCGATGGCGCAAATCTTCGAGTCGTAATCTTTCGACTTCAACACGAAATTCTCCGGCTTCAAATCTCTGTGCACCACCCCCAACTCGTGGCAATGTTGAATCGTTTCCACGATCGTTCGGAAACAATCCGCCGCGTCCTTCTCGGAATACTTGCCTCTCTCCACGATTCTATCGAACAACTCTCCGCCTTGCAACAACTCCATCACGATGTACACGTGCCTGGCGCCTTCGTACGCGCCTTCGCAACACACGATGTTATCGTGTCCCCCCAAGTGGTGTAAAATAGAAATTTCTCTTCTCACGTCGTCGATGTCTTCTTTCGACGTGAGTTTCCTCTTCGCGATCGCTTTGCACGCGTATTCCTCGCCGGTTTTTTTGTTTTTGATTTTATACGTCGTCCCGAATTGGCCTTTGCCTAATTCTTCGTGGAAGGTGAAAATGTCGTTGATGTCCGAGGTGGTTCGTCCGAGGACGGAGCCTTTCTTCGATTTGGCGCCTAACGGGCCGTTGGAGTGGATTTTCACCGATTTCTGTTTTCATTCGAGAGGGATGTGAGAAAGGGTCGGTTGAGAATAAGAGAGAGAGAGAGAGAGAGCATCGGCCGATCGTTTCGCTCATAATTGGCCAATTATTATACGTAGAACAACACGCGCGCGCGTTCTATATATTTATATACACACACACAAAAAGGTGTGAGATAATAAAACAAACAAACAAACAAAAAAGCGTAAGAATAGTACCTCTCCTTTCGCGGTGGATGCGGCGCAACCCATGATGTGGTTTAAACAATACTACTAATAATAATATTAACGCGCGCGTACACAGAGGTTGTTTGTGTTGTGGAATATTTGTCAGTCGACAGACTTTGATTTTTTATGCTTAGGGTTTCGATACAGTTAGGGTTTAGGTAAGACTTGGGAAAGAAAAGCAAGTCTCTTTTTATAAGTGTGGGAACTCGAGACGAGGATGACGACGAGGACGATGACGACGAGGACGATGACGACGACGACGACGAGTCGAGGGAATCAGCAGCGGCACCAATATTATTATTATTATCGTTATGCGCAACAACAACAAAAACGACGACGACGACGACGACGACGAGGAGGAAGAGCATTTTGTAAGAATACGAGCGATGATGATGATGATGAAAGTGATGAAAGATACAGCAACGATAAAGCCATCGAGGCGTTATCGTCCAACGAGGAGAACGCGTGGTCGGTGAACGTGTATCACTCGAAGAGGAAAGAACACAAAACAGACGAATTAGGCGATATTTTGAGCGAAGAAGCAAACGATGGAGATAATATACTTGAACAACCAGGGTGGGACGCGCAAGGGAAATTACGGTTTTCGATTATGATTATCAGCGAAGAGCTGGGACTTTCCGAAAAGCAAGTGGAAGAAAGGGTCGGGCAGTTGTTCACGTTAATCCCGGGGTTGAAAACGAAAGTTGGGATCATGAAGACGGCAGATTTGGTGAGAATAAGTGCGAGCATACCGGACGTGTACAAATCGTTAGTCGCGTTGAAGGAGGTGTTTCCGGACGCGGATTTGCCAACCATGATTACGAACAGACCGTCAATTTTATTAGAAGAAGCCAAGGAAATGGAGAGGAAAGTGAAGCAGTTGAGAGAGGCGTGTCCAAGGTTGAATTGGGATGCGATATTAAGCGACCACGCGTATATTTTCGAGATTAAAAATCCAGGCGAGAACTGTTTGGCGTTGAAAGAAAAACTCGGGACGACGGTGAAAGACTTTGAGTTGTACGTCGCCAGGAACCCGATGTCGTTGCTCAGCGTGCAAACCGGGGAAGAGTTGCTCGAGTACGATAACGGAAGTTTAAGACAACTGAAAGAAAATTTAGAGGGAACGCCGAAAGCAGAAGGTTGGTAGAAGTTTCTTTCTTTAGCGATACAAAATACAGACGCGCGACGCGGCAGAACAATTGTAATAACATCATCATCCCCTATAAAAAACTAAGAAGGAATGCATTTCGCTTTCACGAGCTCTTTCAGCTCGTCGATGGTCTGTCTCACCACCATTTTTCTCTTTTCCTTCTCGCATTTGCATCCTTTATCGACGCATCTCAAACAATAAATCAAGCCTCTGCCTTTTCGAAACGTGCACTCGCACACGACTCCGGCCCAGTTCAAATCGCCAAGGCAGATGCAACAATCCAACTCGTTAAAGTCGCAAAATTGTTCCATTTTGACGATTTCGCCGCACAACGTTTTGGCTTTTTCTCTCCTCTCTTCTTCGATTTTGACTCTCTTGTCCATTTCTTTCTTGACGGTGTCTTTCCATCCCGGCACGCGATCGCACCCGTTCGTGAGCGTTAACAACAACTGGTCGTGCGCGACGGATTGGTATCTTTTATCACCGACGTATCGTTCCGTGGCGAACGCACCAAACGGTAACCAATCTACCGGGGCGAAATTGACCGCTTCGGCGCAGTTGTATCCAGTGTTGAATCCGGCGTGATAGGAGTACGGAAACGTGATGATGTAACTCCTCGCGTTTTGTTGGACTCGATATACCGGGATCCCGGCTGCTTTGATTTCTTTCGGCGATAAGATGGTCACCAACGAGTGCAACAAATCCGGTTGCGCCTCGAACAAATGCGGTAAGCGCGTTCGCATCAACTGTTCAAACTTTTGCGAATACTCCGCTGGGATGCAATACCAAACCTTCGGGTCGCCGAAATGGTGGTAATTGACGCTATAAAAATGGTGGTCTTCCACGTGCCAACAAAACGTAGATAACGTCATCCCGAAATATAACCACGGGACGGTAATGCCTGTCGTTCGCTCCACGTGAGATAAACACGAGCTCGCGTTGTATGGCATTTTCGTCACGTTCCAAGGGTTGTTGGCAAACTTTTTCTGCTCCTCATCTTTGTGATTGTTCGTAGGCATTCCCGATCCAGTTTCAATCGTGGCTATGTCCGCGCCGTATATGACTTCTATGTTTCGTCCCTCGCTATCTTCTATGATCCTCCAAAACTCTCTTTCCATTTCCGGGATAGAAATATCTTTCACCGGGTTCCCGGTTTTCGCGTCCGAGAAATATCTCGCCTTGAAATAATCGGAATACCTCTTCATCGTTTCCATCGTGTGCCTCGCGCCGCTTTGGAAGCCGTACTGTTTGGTTATTTTTTCTACTTCTTTCTTCACGTATTCGTCTCTTTGTTGCTTTTGCTCTTGGTATTTGATTTTTGAGAGCGAGAGCGACGGTTGGTTTTTACCGTTCGTTGTTGCAGGTGCAGCGCCACCCATGCGTCCAGCAGACGGCGCCGGAGGAGCGGCGGTTGTCGTCGGCGCCGCCGACGCCATCCTCCCGCCACTCGCCATCGCCACCTTTTCGCCACCAGCTTCTTTCATCCTCGCCCGTTTTCCTAACCCGGCAGGTCTGTTTTGCAACTCATTCACGGCTTGAATCCTCGTTCGAAACCGCATGAACTCTTTATTCGGCAAACAAAACTCCGGCTGCCAACTCTTCGGCGGAACGATATTCGCCAACCCAAACTTCTCCGCCTCTGGCCGAATCTTATTTATATACTCCAAAGGGTCCCCGTTATTCCACTCCTCTTCGGTTGGAAAATACTGCGGACACGGTGGAATATCTTTCAACCACTCGACGCCTTTCTCTGGCTCGTATCTCGTTCTCACCGGCGGGCCTTTGAGACAGTCGAAACAGCCTTCCCGGTCGAAACAGCACTTCTCGCACCCGAATATCTCGTTCGTCGTGAGCGTAGAAATCGTGGGTGGTTTCAATTTCGGCGGGTCTCCGGATCCCAGATTGCCGTTGTTGTTGTTGTTGTTGTTGTTGTTGTTGTTGTTATTATTCTTCTTCATCGCGTCTCGTTTTCGTTTCAACGCTTGCGCCACCATTCGTTTTTTCTCTTCCTCGTCTGCGAAAATCGGTTGCGAAGTGCGCTTCACCGAAACCGCGGCGGGAGTTTCAAGAGGCTGAACACTCGCATCTTTACCACCTTCGCTTTTCTCCTCTTCGTCCGCCAGTTTCACCACCGCGTCGTCATTGGAAAGACGCGGAGGAAGATGAATTTGATGCGTCAATCCCGTGGCGGTCATTTTTTTCCAATCTCCTTACGCGAAAGCGTTGCACAAAAAAACCGTATCACGCGACCTCGCGAGGACAAATTCAACGCCAGTTTCCGTTCGCCCTACCTCTTGTCTTCTTTTTTCTGCCAAGAGCGAGTGCTTTTTTATCAGAGTGGCGCTACGTTTCGTGACGAATAGTAACGTATTAGCGCAAACAATGATGAAATTTTGCCTCTTTCCTTTGGTGTGTAAAAATACAAAAATTGATTTAGGGTTTCATAATTTGTGAGTTCGTTAGAGATCTCGAGGAGGTTGACCTTCTTTTCTTTCTCACTTAACACTCAAAATCAAGCGCTCGAAGTATACTCCTTCTTTTGTTGCGAAGAAGTGAACGAAGAAGACGACAAAGAAGACACAACAAAGAGCAAAACGCAAACGAACGAAACGGAAAGGAGGGTCGAAAAAACTCTGCTCCTCTTTCTTTCTCTTCCGAACAACAGCGCGTCTGCGTACGAACACGTTTTTGTTTTTCCCAACGAGAAGAACACAAGACAGAGAAGAGATCTTCATCTCCGAGAAAAGAGACGAACAGAGATGGGCGAAGACGAGGAGGAAAGGTCGAAGACCCCGACTGCCTCCTCCTTTGCGACGATTCAGACGACAAAAACGACGAGTTTTGCGAAGAAGAAAAGCAACGACGATTCAGACGACGGCGAACCTTTAGGAGGTTCGTCGCAACAACACGAACAAGTTCAACACCAACAAATAATCCCAGAGTTTTGGACCGAGGTGTCCAGTTTAACGAACGCGCTTTTGGAAAGCGACTTGAACACGAAGAACGCGACGCACTGCCTCTCGAACTACGTTTTGGAGACGTTGGTGTTACCGGCGATTCATCCGGACGTGATATCGATAACGCGGAAGAAGGAGTTTTTGGTGGCGTTGAACGTGTGCGAGGTGAGCGTGGCGACGGTGTTGAGTAAGCCGCACGTGCTCAAGACGTTGTTGAAAGACGACCCGGAATCGGTGACGTTTTTGATGGAAAGCGCGAATCAATTCGCGATAAAAACGATTGTGGTGAGCGGAAAAGAGACTGGTTCGTCGATGTTGAGAAGAAGTGCGAGTTTAAGCGCAACGAGTCAAACGAGCGGCGGCGGTATCGACCAAGAGGAGGAAGCGGCGACGCAATTCGATAACGTTGATTTTAGGGCGTTGAAGAGAGCGGCGAATTTGCTTCGCGCGACATTGGACGGCCGCGAATACGCACATACTTGGGCGACCGAGGTTATTCGTGATTCGAAAGTTCGCTCAGCGGAAGAGAAAGCGTCGTTAGTTGCAGCTTCCACGGAGGCAAAGATGGGAGAAGATGATGAAGCGATGACGATGTCTACTACATCTTCTTCTTTTACTGATGCCGCTATTGCGACGGTGACTGGAGAGCAACATCAACGACCGCGCGAGTCACGCGATTCCAACCGCGCGGTAAAGGAAAGAGAAGCAATTGCAAACGCTCAGAGAAAATGTGAGAAGGCGCTCGATGAAATCCGAGAAGAAGCCGTGGCTGCGGCGAACGTAGCCGCGGAAAGGAAACGCTTTGAACAATCAGATGTCGCCAAGGAAAAAAGAGACGCGAAGAGAGATTTCGACAACCGAGAAAAAGTGCTGGGATCATTTATTGGTTTGAAAAAAGCAGCGACGAGCGACGACGATGCCACGAGTGTCTCCGCTGGTGGAAAGGAAGAGAAGAAAAATACTCCTTCTTCTTCTCTGAAAACGAATTCGAACGAATCGAACCGCGAAAAAGCACTCGCTCGCGTTCTTCTTTCTGCGAAGAACGTGGGTGACGATGGAGACGGCAATAACGACAAATTGGATCTTTGTGCGAACATTCTTTTGAATGCGATCGATTCGCTTTTGAAAGGAGGCGTAACGCAGGAGGAATTTCCAGCACTCGTAGCTCTCGGTGACGCTTTCGAATCGTTCGTAACGAAATGTACCGGCGTTATTTCTTCCGTTATTAGTGAAATGCAGTTCTTGAGTTTGTTTGACAATACGTTGAATACACTTTCGCGGGCACACGCGGACATATCTCGCAGCGATTCAATTCGAGCGCGCTTGGCTAAATCTGTCGCTTTGTTGGCACCGAATCGAGAAACGATGACTAATACGCGCTTAAATGTCATCTTGACTATTTTTGACGAAACAATGCGTCGGCATGAAGAATCACACGATGACGACGTTGCCATGAGTCCGGACGTTTCTGCGATTGTAGACATGGCGAGAAGTATTATTGGCGCACCGACAGATGCGAATCCGTTCGCGCTGACTTTCGGAAGTACTACTACTGACGACAACTCTGTTGTTGGTGATTTACCAATGTCTCTGCGAAAATGTATCATCGATCGTGCAATTTTCGGCTCTCAAAAAGTCTCCAAGAGGCTTTTCCGAATCGCCTGTGGTTGGCTCGCTCGCATCATCTCAGAAGCGACTGTCACCACTGCGGAGGAGACTAGTGACGACGAACAAAAACGTCTCGCAGCCGAGCAAGCGTTGGAAGGTATTTTCAAATCGAGCGAGTTTGTCTTCGGACTCTCCGTGCATTACGACCCAATTCGAAACGACTCGAGTGCCGATCGTACCGAAGGTAGTAGTTCGTCGGAAGACGACGACGACGAATACGACTTGGAAGATTTCTTCCAAGCCGCAAACGCGAAAATCATTTTTGGATTACTCGCCTGGCACGCGTTACCGGCGAAAAAGCGCCGCGCGAGCGCTTTGGATGTGTGCTTTGTACGCAACGATTACCACGAACGCCGTGGCAGAAACAAAATGAAGAGTTCAAAATCAATTGCAGCTGCTCATCGCGTTGCTTCAACTTTGGCGCACTTGGTGCGTTTCTTTGATAATCCGCCAGATTTTGTTCTCAAATCGTTCAAAAACCTCGCGATTGGTACAGAAAAACTCGTTTCGGTCGAAGACGAATTCTTATGGTTCCCGTGGAAAGCGCAACTCGGCGATGTCGAACGCGTCGAAGCGTTGCAAGCCTCGAGAACAAAGACAAAATTCGCGAGTGATCTTGCGAATCTTGGCGCTCACCAAATGTGCGCCATTCTCGCCGACGAAGATAATTTGGCGCAAAATAGTAACTTTGATCAGCAGATGGCAAATAAATTGAAAAGAGCTTTAGGACGACTGACCTTTTTATTGCCTTACGATGCGGCGAGAATTTACAAATCGCAAATAGGTGGTAGTTTCGTGGAAAGAAAAACGCCGTTGGGTTCTCTCGAATCCATTGACGAGGACGAAGAGATTGTTAAAGAACCGTCACTTGAATCAACGAGTGGTCAACAACAGCAACATTCGATTGGAAGCGACATATCACGCAGCCGTGGTGGTATGACTTTACTCCATCACACTCGTGACTTAGTGGTGTCATCATCTTCGGCGTCTTCACTCGTCGCCGTGATGAATAGCACGGAAGATCCTTCAAACAAAATTGACGTCCTGAAGATTTTTGCGTTGGGTTCGTCTCTTCTTCAAGGAACCTCAGTTGATTTGAATAAGAATAGAAACGCTAGAAATCCACTCGTATTAGCTGGATTTGACGAAGCGCTCATTGCGTTGACTCGAAGTGTTGAGACGAACGTAGTCGTACCCAACGTAGTTGTTTGGACGGATTTAGCTCGCGCTTGCGAAACGCTTATTGCGCGTCGCGAAGATGCTATCAACGAATATCACAACGCTCAACACGAAAGCGCATCGTCATCGTCATCATCAGGTATGATTGAAAACTTTTGTGATATGGTTGCTTATGCCAAGCTTCCAAAATCGATTGCGGATCAGGCTTTTGAAACGTATTTTCCGAAAGATATCTTTGATCGATACAACAACGATGCGTTTTTCGCCTCCATCAGTGAAGATAGCTGGGAAAAGTTTAAAACGGAAACTGCGAAAAATGTTGGTGCGCGTGGAAAGAACTGCGGATTAAACGTAAATGTTGAGCGTTACTTTTTGGATGAAATTGCGGACATGAATTCAATGACATTGCTTTTGGAGAGAATCTGTGCGACGACGGTGGCGTTGTGCAAGAAACAAGGCGAGATTGACGCGCGCTTGAAGGAAGGGATTGCGGATATCTCGTCGCCAATGAAATCAACCGCCGCGGCATCTTTGAAGCGATCGTTGGATCCTGAAATGGTTGCGGCTCGCTCGAAATTGTCCGAAGTAATGGAGAAACTTTCCAGAGCTCCAATGTTGAATGGATTGTCAAAAATTGCAGTGACTGCCGCGGACGCTGCAAGACCAAACTCTGTAACAGAGCTTGAAAGAATAGATATTCACGTATCACGGGCGTTTCACGAGGCGTTACCGGAAACCTTGCCGATTGCTTTGAGCAATATTGCGAATGATGCTACCTCGAGTGCAAAAAAGCATCCTCTGAAAAAGGAACGGATGCCGGAATCAATAGTCACAGCGGTAATTGATCGAGTCAAACGTGCGACGTTACTCGTTGCAGAGAAAAGTCAGAAAACCGATACTCGTCTAGCTGCACGGGGGCACCCGAACGTGACAATTTTCGTGCGTGCAATTTGTGACACTTTCGCTTCTTTCTCCGATGAAACGAAACAGTACTACTCGGCGGAGGTGATGTCGTCTATTTGCGACAGCATCGCGACGATCTCGAAAGTTATGCCAGTGGAAACAAGAAAAGCGCTCGCGAGTATCGACGAATTGAAGACTGTGGAGAGTATTACCATGCTTCTCGACAGTGTAAAAGTCAAAAGGTCAGCTCGCTTATTGGTGGATGTTTTGGAAATATCGTTAGAATCCGAAGACGATGTTGTCTCGCGAGCACTTAGAAGTATGCCTGGCATTATCGAGAAAGGTCGATTCGATGCAGCGGCTTACATTTTAAAACGATATTTAAGCGAAGACGGTGCCGTAAAAACGCCTCGTTCTACATCTCCGTCGCCATCGAAGGACGTGATAGCGAAGAAAGATACGCGATATGTCGAATACGCAGCAGAAGCAGTTATTGACTCGTTGAGATCTTTTTATTTAGAAGATGACGAAGATAATGAATTTAAGTCTGGCGCAGAAAGTGGTATATTTTCAACCGCATTTAAACAACGTGGTGTGACAGACAAACCTCGAGAAACTTCTTCGCTCGAAAGCTTTGCAAAATTACTTCGTCTCGTCGTAAAAGCAGGCAAAGATGCTTCTCGCGTCATGTCTAACGAGGCTTCCTTGCGTCGATTTATTACGAGTACGCCGAAAGACACGCATGGTGGTGTTGATTCCGATACTGGAACACCAGAGCCAAGTGACTCTGTAACCCATACCCCTACTTCCGACGATGTCGCAGAGGACATGGAATACCAGACTATTGAAGAGCAAATTGCGAGGGACGGTGAAATTGAGCACGAGTTGTTTGAACAAGAATTACTCGCATTATCGAACGTTCCAATGATCGAGCAACTGTTACGCCAAGCGAATCTTGAAGATGTAGAAGGTGGTGGTGTCCCTCCCGACGCGAGTGCGAGACGCGAACTTACGCTCGAGGCAGCCTTTTCGAGTCTATTGAGTGAGGCTCGTGTTGCGTTTGGTAACAGACGCTCTACTGGTGGCGATCTGCAACAAAGAGGGAGTGTGAATGCCCAAACAACTTCTTCACCGCAAGGCAGAGTCGTTGATGTACCTTCTACTGGTGATGCAAAAGGTGGCGAAACGTCGTTGAATTCAGCTAAGAAGTGTTCTTACATATCTCAACGCGATTACCAGCGCCAGCACTGGTATTATTGTTACGATTGTAATCTTGTAGATAACCGCGGATGCTGCTCAACGTGTGCCGTGACCTGTCACAAGGGACATCGCCTAGCGTATTCTCGGGAAAGCAAATTTTCGTGCGATTGCGGCGCTGGTCAGTCCAAACGCGACGGTGTGTTACGTCCTTGTGGATGCATTACGGTCAATCAGGCGAAGTTGACTAAGGATGAATGGAAAGCTGAAGTTGTTGGGAAACCCTCGGAAATTATTCACCCGGACTCGGATTCCGAGCTCGAAGATGAATCTATCGCCGCCTTAGAAACCTCTGCGATCGAGAAAAAACTCATTGCTACGTGGACGTTACCGAGAGAACTTTCTGCGAAACTTGGTTCTGCATTGAAATCTGCGAGAGTGAGCGACGTTCTTGAACGAGTTGCGAACAATTGTGTCGATAAACTCGGCGATCACGAAAGCGACGATGATTCATCCGAGGATGAGGATTACGTTAGAGCGTCGGCGAGCAAATCCGCAAAGGAACCAAATATGTTGAGCAAGAAGAACAAGGAGAAGTTTAATATGAACTTCGGTAGAGCAATGAAGCCAGGAACGTTTGATGTGAAGGCGAGAGAGGATTTCGCCGCGCAGACTCAAGCGATGTCTCAGGTTTTACCGTTACCTCGTAAAAGTTGTGTATCTGCATCAACTTCTGGTCTACTCGCTATTGGTGAAGGTGACAAGGTATCAATACTCTCTGCAGATGAGCTTTATCATTCAGACCGTCTCGCAGATAAGTGTGATGCTTTGTTGCGAGCGAAGGCGACGTTTGAAGTGTTCAACGTGTGTTTCAATCCGAGCGATCCTTCAAAGTTGGCCGTGAGTGGCTTGCGTGACGTGCACGTTTTTTCACTTTCAGAAACTGCTGAAGTCATTAATCGCATTGCGATTGAGAACATTTTTGATGAAGAGCAAGAGTTTGGTGCGTTGCTATCTGTTAAATGGGTCCCGGGTTGTGCGGGAACTTTGGCCTTGTGCTCTCGCGACTATGCAAAACTCTATGATTGCGGAGGTAAGAACGCGTTGGTTACGCCGGACGCTCCAATAACATCAATCACGCCCCCGATTGGACGAAACTTTGTGGATTGTGCTTTCTTCATTGATACCGATGGTGCGGATGAGAAGTTGATTTTCTTGGGATTACTCGACAACGGCGAATTGCATTGCTTGTCGCTCGTTGGAGACACAACCTTCATCTCACTCTACGAGAATACTTTGATTTCAACAGACTCTTTCCCAGAATTGACGCGTAGAAATGCCAAGTTCGGCGAACCAGATTCCCCAACTCTTTCTTTTTCGCCTCGGGGCAAGAATGGTGTTTCGCTTCACTATTCTCAAACACATGATGTCTTAATTGTTTCCTACGAGTCGGGAGATACTGTAGTCACAGCACTTGAGCGCGATCAAGACTATCCGGATTCGTTCAAATTAAGGGCACCAAAAGTTATTCGCGACGATGATTGCATTGAAGAGATGATGATGAGTCCATTATCTGCGACTTCAACCACTGGAACCGGATCTATGTTTGATAGCCAACCTTCATCGGCACAATATAGCCAACCATCTTCGGCGCAAAGTTATGCAACAGGTTCGAGTACAACGTTCTCCATTCGCGGAAAAGGAGATGCGAACAAAGGCCTTGCGTATGTAGGCGATTGCGCTTTTCAACGCGATTTTCGCGCACGATCAATCGGGGCGGATCCAGAAGTTCCACCTCTTTCATTTCTTACTGTATCTCGACGCGATATGTCTACAAGAGTCTTGACTTTTCAAAACGAGAGTAATTTTGAAGGCGTGGATACGCAAACTTTGCTCAATACAAATAATATTGACAGTGGTCCCGAGTCTTCTACTTTGCGTGGTTTCGCAGGTTACCAACCTGATTGGGATCAAAATCATGCCGATAATAGAAAAACGATGTTGTGCCTCTTATTGGAAGATGGTTCTTTTCGCGTGTATTTCTACGGGGAGGACAGAGAAGAGGAACACCGCAGAAAAAGAGAAGAAGAAGATGAAGGAGAAGAAGGATACGATGACGGTGAAGAAAGAGTATATCATCCAGAGTCACATTCGTCACCTTCGGCGCACGACTCTGGTGATGTTTTGTACTTCGAAGGCTGTTCTGAAGTTACCGAAAAGTGCGCGATTTACGGAGAGTTCCATGCTGTGGGAGATAACGATGAAGATCCAGTTTCTTCGGTTAAGGAGTCCTTAATCTCGGAGGATTTGAATTCACAGATTCAAACCGCGCGTGCAAATGCTGCTGCGGCGTTGTGTCTTTCATATCCTCCGGCGGCGCGCGATCCTAAGCTTCAGAGCTTCGCGGGTATTCGAGTTCAGTTGAATTACGGAAGTTCTGCGGAGGACGCGAATTGCGTGCCCAAAAGTGTTGAAATATTCAAAGGTGGAAGAAAAGTTTCTCTGATTGACAGCGAACATGCACGAAGTAATTCTACTGTTAGAAACGCCAACAATTCAGATGCTGCTTCTGGAGTGATGGGTAACACGAGGTGGTTCGATATTCCACTGAACTCAAAAGAGTCCAAGTTATGCTCGGAGAAGAACGGGTTGTTGACTTTAGTCTTTCACCCATCCATGAATGCACCTCGCGGTGCATGCTTTAAAGTTGCACGCGTCGTGGCCTATTCATGTCCGAAAACGCACATCGAACAATCGATGAAAACACGCGCCATCGCTTTGCGCGAGCGATTGTCATTGCACGTTCGATCTAGGGTTGCTCGTGCAACTCGCCATAAAGAGCTTACCAGTGGCACCGAAGCGCCATCTTCTTCATCAAGTGCGAGAAAGCTATCTGCAATTGGGTTTCCAATTGTTCTCGATGAAACCTTTTCTGCGATCACGGTCTACGCGCGACTTGAGCAAGCAGCGGCAAGCAGTGCATCCACGACGCCTGTGAAGGTTCCGAGGCGATTGTCATTTTCGAAGCTGCAGAACCAGTCCGCTGCAGTGCGCGTATTTGCTGCCGATGGCTGGTTCCCGTCATCAAAGACCAAACGCAGCGCGTTCAAGGCAATTTTAGCGAAAAGTCCGGAAGATGTTTCCACGAAGGATTTGTGCGCCGTCAGCATAGCGTTGTCCACATTTCGCATGATTCAAAAGAATTACGAGTGGCGTCGCGACGCCAATTGGGCTTTACCAGATTCTGACATAGAAAGCTTCGCGCGTGCGTGCAAGTATATTGGTCGTCCTTTCGTACGCCGCCCACTAACTATGCAAACGTGTGATGACCACTTTCAGAAACAAACTCTGGAAGCGCTAAGACTAGGTTTGTGTTTGACGCCTCGGGTTGTTAGGGATTCTCACGGCGCTTTTGATTGCGAGGAGTTTGTGCCTTCTTTGGTTCAGGCGCTGATTGCATCTTGCGAAGGATTTGCCAACAATCCCCCGTCGGCAAAACTTGCGCAAAAAGCTGCCGATATTGCCGTAGCGTGCTTGAAATCTGCGGATGAAAACTTCTCGAGATCGGTGGCGCTAGCTATGCTCGATAGTTTCGCGCCTCGGGTACCAAACGTGGACTTTTTCTTTGATCGCGAAATATTGAACGACGGTGGCAGCAATGATTCCTTGAGGCAACCAGTTTTCCCAATTTCTTTAAGAGATGATGTGGATGTTACTACTAGTTCCTCGAATCGCAATGTATCTCGCCTGCGTCGACCGACGCTTTTAACTGGTGGTCCTTCCAGTGGATTTGCAACATCAGAGAACACGCCGAGCGGCGTGGGGATTCTTTCGAACTTTCTCGCAGGGAATATGGTAAGTGGTGGTCACCGGTGCGACATGTGCGACGAATCCATCGAAGGCATTCGATGGCACTGCGAAGTTTGCGACGATGTCGATTTGTGCTCGGAATGCCGTGATCGTGGAGGTATTACCGGCGCCTTACTCGAACAGGGGCATCGCACGACACATCCCCTCGCGAGAATTGTGCAACGACGCAATCCTCCTCCGTCGAGTGACGGAGGTGCAGCGCTTCTCAACAAGAAGAAGACTTTTGTCACACTCACCGAGTCAAATAAAAAGCTCATCGGTGCGATTGTTGAAGATATCTGCGATCCCACGCGTGCTGTGGCAACGAAGGGGTTGAGCACGTTGTTGTCCAAGGATGGCAGTGAAATGGGTTTTTCATCTCGCGTCGGAAAGGATTCGAAGCCGCCGAAACCCAGTGTGACGGAAGCAAATATTGTTTCTCCCGCGCACGCGATGTTCTTGCGGACGCTCTTAAAGAGCGACTCGGACGCATCGGTGTTAGTCGCTAAATTGCTTTCGAAAGGTATTGTTGTGCCGTCTATTTTATCGAAGCCTGGGACGATGGGGAAGAATAAGAACGTCTCGGATCGAGACTGTCGCATACTTGCGCTGTCGGCTTCTGCGGCCATGGCTTCGAGCGGGAAAGATGCGGCACTGGCGTATCCGGATGGGAAGGATGGCGCGCGTGATGTCTTAGAATGGACGAAGCGTGTTGTGGAATCTCTTTTGGGAAAAATTGCCGAGTTTGGGCGAAGTGATTCGCTCGATAAATGCAACGATAATATCAACACCAAAATAAATATCTCTGTAGACTCTCAAAACATAGACTACCTGAGAGAGGCTAAGGAAAAGAGTAAAATGCGCTCAGAACAACGAGACAAGTTGATTGCGGCGTTAAAATGTGCCTTATTGCAAGCCAAGTACGCGAGAGACGCAGTAAACAAGAGCGAATCTGAATCCACGAGCTTTGATATGGATGCAGATCGCACGACAGGTGCGGAGATATCAGACATTTCAAACTCGACAGCAGACATCCAAAGCTGGACAAAGCTTATCGTCCAAAGTTATGCTACGTCTGAAAGCTTACGTCTCGATATCGTCGATTCCGATGCTCACTGCGTTGCTCGTTTTACGGAATTTGAATTTGTCGTGGACAGTCTCGCGAGGTCTGTTGACGTGCAGAACGAAAAATTTCAAGCGATTAAAGATGCTGGAATTATCGTTTCTGCGTGCGAACGTCTCTCGTTTTCGCTCAAGAATCGTGTCAACAACGACGGGACGATTGAGAGCGAAAACAGCACGACTCGTTTAGTTTCGGTTCCTCTGAAAAGGTTGTTTGAGGTGCTTTCTCAAACCCCAGAAGCGTTTGCATTCTCTCTCGCGTCGATGCCTTCCGTCATTGTCGCCGCGGTAAAAGCTGCGGCAAGAGCAATGCCGCGCTTTCCACTCTCTGCGGTGGATCAACGCGAACACGCGTGTTTGCTCTTCGAGTTTGCTGCCGAATACTGTGCTGAATCAACGAAGAAAGAGCTCTCTGGTGTGGTCGATTGCGTTATTCAAACCACATTGTTGGGTTCGTCGAAGAAATCTGCCAGAGATGCGGCGATGACGTGTTTGCGAGCAATCTGGAAGAATCTTAAAGATGTTGGCATAGAAAACGAACGACAAAACATTTATTTGGTAGGGATGGCGAGATCTTTGACAAAGGCATTATCGAATGTTGCCTGTGGCGCACGAATTGAGCGCGTGTCTCAAATCGTCGCGTTTGCTCTCGAAAAGGACTTCTCAATTTTTGCCAACGAACCCGACGTGATGGCTAATATTGAGCTCTTTTGTGGGAATGCTCGCAAGGCGAGCGAAAAGTTGAGGACACATCCGAGGAGGGAAATGTACGCAAAATTGGAAGCGCTCGAAGCCCAGTCGCAATCTTTGGTTGCGAAGAACACCACCACCGCTGCAGCCGACGATGCTAACTTGCTGCCGCAGCCGATGGGGACCTCAGCGCACGAAAATTTCGTGAATTTCTTACTCGAAACCGATGAAGATTTTGCGAAACACGCAAAGTGGCTCGAGATTGACCCGAATCCGGACGATATTTCGCTCGCGTATGCGTCCACGCCCTATCGGAAGACTCCGTTGCATCTGATGAAAGGAACGCGGGCTTTTACCGCGAACGCCTCTTTGACGATATTTAGCGAAGTATACAGATTGAAAGAAGCTAACATCAACTTGACGCCGTTGCAAACGAGAAAATCGTCAAGATGGCCGAAATCTGTCTCCATCTGGGTTGTTCCGTCCATTGTGTCTGCCTCATCTTCGATTTTGAACTCGAGTGGAAGCGCCTTTCTATCGAGCAGGCAACTACCTCGCGCGTCTGGATCGAATGGCGCCGATAATAATATTGTTTCTTCTCTGAAATCAGCGATCTCATGGGAGCAACCGAGTGAACCGTGGCGATTCGTTGGAAATATTTCGTTCAAGAACAGACAAACTGAAGGTATGCTTACGTTGAGCATCCCCGAGGACGTTTCTGCGATTGCCATTCGTATCGATTCGTTCCACGTTGATATGCATGAGAAAGCTTCGGAAATGCTTCCGTGCCCGCGTTGTAGCCGACACGTACAAGATGCTGCGCACGGTATTTGCCGTTATTGCAGAGAGAATGCGTACCAATGCCGACAGTGCCGAAATATAAATTACGAGAATCTGACGGATGCGTTTTGGTGCAACGAGTGTGGTTGCGCGAGGCAAGATAAACTCGACGCGTACATTACTTATTCAGAAGTCATCGGTGACGGATCTTCTGGTATATACACAGAAGATGAAGCCACGAGTGCGATGAAAGCGCTTGAAATTTTAACCGTAAAAGAACGTGATACTCAAAATATATTGAGGCAATGCGAGAGCACTTGCAGATCCTTGCTTTCACGCGCAGCTGTAGTTGACGAAAGCGAGATTTTGAACGCAGAGGTGAACAAGACGGCTTCGGCACCTTCGACGCCATCAAGAACGAGAAAAACAATTGGCGGTGGCACCAGCAGTACTGCTGTTCCGGCATCTTCAACGTTAGTGTCGGGCTACGTTCCAATTGGACGAAACAACGCCACTGCTTCGGAGGATGCACTTGCGAAAAATGGCGACTTTGAGGCCCTGGCGTTGAGGTCGTACAAAGAAGTTGCAAAGAACGCCCGCATTACGTTGTCAAAATGTCAAGCCAAACGCATTTCTTTGCATCGTGCACTCGAAAGTTATGCACGCAGAGGTGAAGGAGGTTTTATCGAATCAGACTCGTCGTTGCATACGATGCACAACTACTACGGCGAGGAAACCAATCATTTCGGTTCGCTTCGTTCGTACATGTTTGCAATCGTCCCAGCTCTGGTTTCTCTTGCTCGTGAAAAAGTCTTCTTTTACGCATTTGATTCAAATCATGTAAAGGATGCTCTTTTTGCGACCTCCTCTATCTTGCCACAAATGGCACCGAAGTTTGCGCGCGTATTAGTTGCACTTGCCGTTGCGGACGCGAATGTGGATACGCGATCATGGTTGATTAAGCAATCTTCCGAGCGAGCGAAGACTTCTTCGCTTCGCCCCGAAGGTGGTGGAATAAATTTCACATCTTCTACTTTCGAAACCGATGTCGATGTCTTGTCGAGGCTTGCACGAATGGAATTGGTGAAACGTAACGATGCCAGCGGTGATGCCACAGTTGCCATTTTGCAACTTTCAGAAACGCTCAACCCTACGAGAAATCCAAATCATCGTTTCGTGGACGTCGCAGTACGTGCAGCCCTGAAGCTCTTCGAGCAAGATGCAATCGCGAGACCAGGTGGACGACGACGCATGGATAACGAAAACATCGATGCTATCAGCGGTTGCGTTGAATGCTTCGTCAACTCTCGCGTTTTGGAGGAGGAGACTGTGCGACTGGCCTCGAGCGCATTGATCGCAATTTCGAAAGGAACAGAAGAAGAGCGTCTGGCGGTGTTGAAATCCCTCCTTGAGTTGTTAAAGAATACGGATGTGGTTTCGAACGATGATGCCGCAGAATCCGTCTACGCGGCGCTCGAAGCGAGCATGTGTACCGATTGGGAAGTGAAAACAGACTCATTCGTTTTCACGTTTGCTGATCCGTCTCAAGTGAAGCTCTCGGTAAGAACGTTGACGGAAATGCTCCTCGAAGTTGCAAAGTACGCGTGGCATGAAAGTGAAAGCCTTCTCGAGCAGCATGGACTCGTCGACCCATCCTTTGGTCTTGCTCTGAAACGATGCGCTAAGTTCGTCTCAGACAAAATAGTCTCCGAAGAAGACAACTTGCGATGCGAAAGTTTGAAAGTGAGCGAGGAGGATATCCAAGCGATTACATACGCAGCGACAATTGCGAGAGCGCTTGCTGCGCACAGGGCACCGCACGCAATTTCTGCAAATATTACTTTGGCAAAGCTCTTGGACGCGTGTTACGGGGCGAGCGATGTGAACTATCCAAACACTTCGAGAACGTCCGTTGCTGGCGCTTGCTTTGAACTTTTGCGCTCAACGGCGAACGCGAATTCTCGCAGCGCTCGATTCTCTTCAATATCTCACAATATATCTGATACTGTCCAAATTGTTTTACCCATGGGTTCAGTTCTGGATGAACTCAAACGGTGCGCGCTTCCGAAACCGAAGCCAAAACGCACGTGTTTGGTTCGCCTGGTGAAATCGTCCACGCAAGAAGAGTTTATCCGAGGGCACATGTCACCTTCACCGTACGATGTCGCGGAACAAGTTCCAGTTGGTGATAATGAAGGTGATAATAACGCTGCATCATCTGACATCGCTAACGCGGGGGCGGGTGTAGACGCGGACGACGATGCCACATTTGGCGACGAAGCGCAGCTGGAATCTACGCCGACTTTTAGAGATGTGAAGAATTTCATCTGCGCTCAACTCGACTTGGTCGGTTTGATCGAAGATGATTTTGGCATGGAATTGCTCTCATGCGGAAACAAGATCATTTCGCTTGATTTAAAAGTCGTCGATGTGTACGAAAAGGTTTGGGTTCCAATGCAACAAAATCAGCAGAATGATGGCAGCCCTCCCTCACGACTTATCGGTACGAACAGAATTCCGCCAATGTCAATCACTTATCGCTTAAGCGGTCTCGACGGTGAAGCCACCGAAGATCGCATTGATTCGGTCGCAGCGACGGTAGATAAAGACGATCCAGAAGTTCGCTATGAATCGACTTCTTGTTTGCGCTTTAAAGGCGGTCTATCAGCACTTGTCGCTCTCGTGCCTACGATCTCTCGCGCGGCGAGAATGAAACCAACAGCATTTGAAACCACTAGTAATAGTAATAACAACGCATCGCTCTTCCTCAAGGAATTGTGCGTTTCCAGAGAAGACGTCGCGTTTGTACGAAAGTTGAACGATAACGCAGACGTCCTTGCACTTTTGCAAGCAGCTTGCGAGTTGAAGGAAAATAGAATCGCGATGTTGGACGACAATGCTCTTCCGCACTTGCTTCGTGAGGCGGCAAGAGCATTCGAGGCTCGAGAGGATACTTTGGCAAACGATATTTTAAAAGTTGTCGATCGCTTGTTAGCTGAAGAACAATCCAAAGCTACGTCAGAGCAATCTTCGATTCTGATATCTAACGATTCTTCTTCGCAACAAACTATGCTAATGCATGGAGGTAGCGTGGATGATTCCGCTTCCTTGGACTTGTCTGTGACGGTGGACACTTCATTGGCGGCTCGACCAGTCACTCCACCACCAAGAACTTCTACACCGTCTATCATTAATTTAGCTTCTTCCGCCGCTCTCGGTGGTTCTGGAATAGATTTGTACTTCTCCGACGCCGAGTCTATGCACGAAGAAGACAAGAGTCTCTTCGACGCGGCATCTGTGTCTCGATCCTTCCTAGACAAGTTGAAAAGATGCATTGAGGACGGGGAACCGAAACGTTGTGACGTGTTGGCAAGAGTTTTGCCGCGACTCGCGTGTGCCGATGTCACAGCAACGACGCATTTGGTTAAGTTTAGCGTCGACGCGTTGAACACATTAAAATTTGATGGACAACAACGAGGTAATGATGGGGAAGTGGTCTTTGGCGCGCAAAACGATCCGACGTGCGATTTGCTCGCGTTAGAATCGGTGGTAAAAATTGTCCGCTGCGCACCACACGACGACTTCGGTCGATCATTTCGCGAATACTTAGCGGTTCCAGCGATACCAATCATACGCTCTTACATCGTTGACATCGTCGTGAATGATCTAAAGCGCACTTCGGAGGCGTTTGAAAAAGCGATGGTGAACTACAAGGCGTTACCGTTGGCGTTGAAAATTTTAGAGGCCATGTCCAGAGAATGCGAAAAAGTAGCCACTTCTGCCGCGCACGCGCTTAACTTGCTCGTTACTTTACACACATTAGAAAACGTAGTCGTGCCGAGAGGATTGGGCACTTTGGCTGAGAATGCGTTGGAGACGATTGAAAACGCCTCAAATACCGCGCAAATTGAAATTGAAAAGATGCGGGAAAAGACAAAGGAAGAGAAGAGAGAGCTCGCGAAGAGGAAACGAGAGCAAATGTTGAGAGAGATGAAAATGAAGACGCAACAGTCGGAGAGAGGGGTTCCAGCTGGGGACGAAGAGAGTACGGTGCTTAAAGCGGAAGTTTCGGACGCTTTGAAGAGTCAGATGGAGGAAGACGCCGCGTTTGACGACGACGCAGGTGCATTGCGCTGCCGAGTGTGCTTTGAATCTATCAACGAGAATCCAGAGGAAACTTTGGGTTTATATTGCTTCTGTACGCCGGTTAGCATCCCTCCAACTTCGGTGAAGTTTACTCGGGAGGAAGATGCCACAAACGCCGCAAATTTTGTCATAGAGGAGGACGATGATGACGACGACGACGACGAAGGCATGGCAAACGACGCCGACGGGGATATCATTGAAATCATTGACATGCGAGGCAATCAAGCAGGTACAAGCGGTTCTTCTCTAGCTTCTGCCTTGTTTGGAGGACGTGGTTTTCGCGGTCGAAATCGTGCTGCCGCAAGTGTAGACCCCAAAGTTGATGCCACGAGAGGGTGCTCCACCGTCTCGCACTTCAACGCCATTCACATCTCGTGTCATTTGGAAGCCAAAAGAGCAGACATCAATCGTCGTCCACCAAAACGAGAATGGGAAGGTGCTACCTTGCGAAACGCGGAGACGCTGTGCAACAGTGTCCTTCCAGTATGGACGTCGTCTGATTTACGTTCCTCGAATGTTGAACGCACGTCGACGAGCGACGAAGAGTATGAGGAGCGACGACGACGATACGGTCTGGCGGTGGATGCATGGTGGGACAACGTGGGCCGAGCGATGCCAATGAATCGCCAATCCTTCGCCATGCGTCACGATCGATTTCGCGTATCTACTTTCGATTGCGTCATCTTGCTGGGTAGATTTGCCACGAATAGTTCATTCTCTGTCGAGTCTCGAGGCGGCGGCAGAGAATCAAACGCTTCCTTGTTGCCGCAACTGCTGCGGTTGATGCAATTCCACGGCGAATACGTTTTCGATGCCTCTGCAAACCCGAGCACGATGACGGACCCGTCCGCTTCGCCTTTACGACGCCAATCGTCGTCTCCTGTACCGTTATCGGTCGGTAAGAAACGAGATATTGCGCAAAGAGAAGAGTGGCTCCGCTTGGCGAATGCGTTGGTGGACGAAGATTACGGAGGCGACGAACTGGCGTTCTTTGACGCCTGTTTCGATATTGAAGCGTTCGAGAGCGACATGTACGCGATTCTTTTGTTTGCCGCGATGACGTTCACGAAAGAAAAGTGGGAGAGTTCGATTAAAATATTCATTCGTCGAGCGACGGCGTTCGCCTTAAGGTGTGGCGATGATGGGTTACGAGGTGCATTTACCTCCTCGGCTTACGCGCAACAGCTACGAAGTACGAGCACGATGTCCTCAAATTCGGGAGGAGTCATGTCACCTCCAGAAACCGATACCGACGAACCTATTAGTATTAATACGTCTTCGCAACCGATCGTCCTGGCGGCAAAACCAACTTTAAAATATCTCGCCATGTGCGACGAAATCAACGCGTGGTTGAGAAAGGATTCTCCCGAGGTATTTTACACCCCTGGCTTATCCGTCTCCTTACAGCACCTCTCGAGAGCGTTACTAGACGAGGCGGACCCCTCCATTCGCGACCACATTCGCCGGTCGGAAGCATTAGCTCTGGATCAACAATCTCGCGATCAGTTTGGGAACATGGAATCGTGCTCGCACTTGTCCAAGAGAACGTTGGAAGTGGTGACGGTGATGGACGCGGAGGAGGATGTTACAAACTTGTCCAAAATCGGAGGAAGAAATGTAACGGTAAACGACATCATCGAGAAAGGCATGGCGTGAGAACGCAGAATAGACAACACGTGGTTTGCGATATATTTAGTAAGATATCGGTTTTCTTAATTGCACTTTAATAAGCATCGACGCTCTTACCAACCAGTCATATATATAAATAAAAATCTCTCTCGCTCCTCTTTAGTTTCGCTTTTTCGATCCGCCTCTCTTCGGCGGCCTCGGTTTCGATCCACTCTTTTTGCCATCCGTTTCCATCACGTACACAGCCAAACTTGCCAAGATCAAAGCGAACTGCAACCCGAGCTTATCCACGGAATCCTTCAAAAACGTCACATGAAAGTGAATGGCAAACGCCATCGTCGCGGTTAAAATAAAAGCGCCTTTCTTCGCCTTCCCTGGCATCCACAACATCAAGTACCCGATAATCTCCACCGCGGCGATAATTTTCGCAAGTTCATACCCGTTCGATTTGTTACATCTTACTTTATAAGGAATCTTAAACGTGGACAGTAAGTTGTTCGCCCACGGCGTCCACGCGTGTTCGCACCACGCGTAACATTCCGCCGTGTTGGCAGTTGGTGTGCAATCGCCAGATTTTCCAATCGCCACCGGGCATAAAGGGCCGTCGCACCCGAGGATGGGAAGAGCGAGTTTACACGACGCCGCGCGTAAGTATAACGCGAGAGGGATGATTTTCAGGACCGTAAGAATCGTAGACTTCGCCTGTGTGATGTGTGTTTGATGAGAGCGGGGATATTCCTCTTAGGTCAGTAGGGGAACAAAAACGAATTGAATTTCCCCAAAACTGCGCTCTACTCTTTCCCGTACCTTTTATGTACGAAAGAAGAAAAGAAGAACGAAACGCAGAAGCGAAAGAGAGGACGCGAAGGAAAGGAGCGCGCGACGGAGGAAGACGCGAGGATGAGATGATCGCACCATTTTCTTTCCGATATAGTAATTGTGTGTGTTAAATGTGCGCGTGATAAAAGAGGGATTTGACGGCAAAAAAAGCAGACAAAATGAAAAATGAAAGCTCACAAAGAGGAAAGAACGTAAAACACAAAAGAAAGTATACGTACCAGATACCGCATTAATAATACACACACGAATTAATATTAGTATTACATCTCCACGTGGCTGACTCGTAAACCCAACTCGCGGTCGTTTTCCGGTTGCGCTCGCGCGAACCTCGAGGAATATTCCAACGCGTGATAGTCTCGAGAAAACGCGACGAAGGCTTTGCAGCCGTGCTGTAAAAGCCACGGTTGCGAGACGCGAAGGCCGAGCGTTTTTCTTTGCTGTTGTTGGCGATGAAAAGCGCTACTTTCGTCGGTGTTGGTGTTACCGCTGGTGGTGGTGGCACCATCGCGGACGGTGACGACTTTGCGCCAGGTGCGACCGTGGTCGTGGGAGGTGGCGAGGGTCAGGCGCAACGCGCCTAAGTTGGTGGCCGCGTCGGAGAAACTCGCGCTATTGCTACTACTACCGCTACGGCTACTCTTACTAGTCTCACTACTTCTGCTACCACTGCTACTACCGATACTCTCGTCGTCGTCGTCGTCGTTTTCCTCATCACTCACACCGTCTTCTCCTTCGAGAGTATCGAAGTTTGATCGGTCGTTGTACGCCAACACCAACGGGCCTTTGGGTTGTAATCGAAAAAGTCTCGCTGCGGCGTCGAACGTTCGCATCTCGGAGGACATCTCGCGTGGTGTCGTCCACGTTTTTCCTACATCCGTGGAAATGGCAGTGTACAATCGCATGCTTTTTGCCGTTCTTCGAACGACGAGCCCGTCGTCCTCGCCTCCAACCACCACTTTCGGTCGAAACACGGCGTACAAACCGCCCTCCCCGATTTCCGCCACCGTCATATCCGCCAATAAAATGCCATTCTTTCGATCGAAACCCAAGGATTCGTGTAATCTCGACGTGTCCCACGTCTTTCCCAAATCCGAACTCACGATTACCCCGCACTTTCTCACCGCCTCGGCGCCGCACTTGGGATTAAACCCGCCTTCGCCGGTGCCGCCTTCGCGGTGTACCCCCCTCCCGTATTGCGCCAAAACAGTTCCGACATTCACTTGTTTCATTCCATTTACGCACACCGGCACGACCCAATCCCTATTCCCAGTCTCTGAGTTCGCCTCGTCCATCTCCACTGCCGGTCCGTTCAACGTGATTGGCGCGCCGTTGAAATCTGCACTCTTTAACACTCGTCGAGGTGTCATCCATTCCTTTAAAGTCGCATCGGTACTCGCCACGACGTAGATATCACCACCCCTCACCCACGGTTTGATTGGTTTACTCCCAAAACCTAACAACGGCACGCTCTTTTCTTGACGACACTCCCCTCTCCTCTGCGAATCCGACACCGCGTAAAACACAAACGCCCTCCCCTTTCCGTCTCTCTCCGCGAACACGATCGGATCCCACATCGGCATCCCACTCCCTCTTTTCCAATCGTTATCATGAAACTTCCCAACCTCCTCGAACGGCGTCGAAACCTTCCACCCTTTCCCTTCCCCGGCTCTGCTCGTCGTCACTCTCAGATGTTGCCCTTCCTCTCCTACCGCGTCTTCGCTCGCTCGAAACACCGCCAGAACCGTTTCGTTCGTCAATCGAGCTAAACTCGGAGATCCTACGTTCCTCATCCTTTCCACATCCGACAGCTTCCTCTGCCAACACGACGAAACACTTCCTCCAGAACCGCCTTTCGCGTGACACGCGCTCTTTCTCTTCAGTTCGTTCGCGGTTAATGTTCCTCGTTCGCTCATCCAGTAGCTTTTCCTCGTGGTCATTTTTGGACTGTTCGGCGAGGGCGACCAGGAGGCGCACACCTCCCTCGCTTCGCCCGGGTGTGAAAGTTGTTGTCTTTTTCGCCGCTTCATCTCGGAGTTCTTTTCCTCCTCCTTGGTGTTATTCTCCTCCTTAAAGATGTCGTTTAAACGCTGTCTCGATTCGCGCAAACTCGTCGTCGTCTTGAAGGTGTTTACCGTTACGCGCTTTCCCCGCTTTTCCCGATGATGATGTCGAGAAGAATACCAATACCAACAGAACATTGAGAGGAGCAACGAGAAGCGAAAAAGCACTCTACCGGACAGAAGCTTCTTTTTCCTTTTGCTTTTACGACGACGACGGTGCGAGAACATCACGTGTTATATGTGTTTACTCTGCGCCACAATCTCGCCGCACAACAACAGCCGACGGGGAAAAGATGTGACGCACAGAGACGAACGAGAACGGGAGTTTACCGAAGACAAAGACGAAGAAAAACGTCTCGCGAGCGTACTCGACATGAAAACGACGACGACGACGACGGAAGAGGAGCACGAGAAAGACGTCGAAGGACGAACGAGGCAGTTCCCACATCTCGCGGGGAACTTTGCAACTTCCGTGAGGATTCGATGTCACACGACTTTAAAGGAGAAACGCGCGCTTTCGCAGATCGCTCGAGATGTGCAGCGACACGTGCTGTTGGACGAAAAAAGCAACAATAAGAAGGACGTTAAAGTGCGCGAAATCATGAGCGGAGAGGACGCTTTGCACGTGTCCTTGTCCAAAGTGTTTCCGGTGCGAAAAGAACAGAGGGAACCGTACCGGTCGCAGTTAAAGGCGAGTTTCAACGCGTTTCGAAGAACTCGAGGAAGATTCGATTCTTCTTGTCCTTCTTCCTCTCGCAACAACAACGCGTCGTTAGAGTTGAGAGAGTTGCGCGTCTTCGTGAACGACGAAAGGACGACGACGTTCGTGGCGGCGTGCGAGAAAGACGACGGGGACGACGCGACGCGGAAACGCTCCGGGTCCGAACGCGTGAGGGAGATGATTCTCGCGGTGAACGAGGTGAACGAGCGGTTTGGGTTTCCGAAGTACGAATACGAACCGCGCGTGATACCGCACGTGTCGTTTTGTTACGCCGACGGCGATTGGGAGGAAGAGATGAAGAGGGCGGTGGAGGCGGTGGTAAAGGAAAGAAAAGAAGAGGCGAAGGAGGACGCGTCGGTGGTTGAAATCACGTGTAAGACGGATGCGGTTGATTTGTGCATTTCCGGATGGGAGCCAAAGAAAGTCTTCAGTTCTGAGAGTTTACCGCCGCCGCCGATATGAATAGTAGTTACGCTTTTACCGAGCGACGATAGAAAACGTAGTTTTATTAAAAGAGGCGTAAGCGTATCTAATAATAGCGCTTTAAAGCATGAATAATAATAACAACAATAACAACAACACACGACGCACATAAAATGTACCAATACCCGTGGTACATGGTTACACTATACTCCAAATATAATACAGAGTCTTCCTTCTTCTTCTTCTTCTTCTTCTTCTTCTTCTTTAACTTCTTCTACGAGAGGAAGGAAGTATCATTTAGTAATCGAAAAATTCGTCACCCATCGAGTCGTCCCACGTCGGCGATCTGTTGAATTGCAACGTCACGCACGTATCTACGCGTGGTCGACTCGGTAGTCCTCTTCTCGCCATTGGCTTCTCGGCGAACCACCTCCTCGTGTATCCAGCTTGTCCCCAAGAGGTGATCATGTATGCAATTGCATCGAGTCTTTCGATATATTCTCTTTCCGTCGTGGGATACGATTTCTGGGCGAGATGTCCGACGTACAAATTGAGAGAAACCCATTTACTCATCCCGCCTCCCATTTTAACGTGTTTGACTGCCATGTCGTGAAACCTATCGTACTTGCCGTAACACAACAACGCCAATTCTCTTCCCGTCAACGGTAATTCGTCCGCGATTGCGTATCCGTACTCATCCAGTTCCGCTTCTTCTTCGACGGTATCTTCAAACTCGTCCAACGCGCACTCTTTATCATCATCCATATCGTCGTCCACCGACGATAATATCACCTCCTTCAAAGCATCGTCCCAATTCGAAGGCGTGTTCTGTACGCTCGTCTCGGTGATATTTCTCGCCAATTCCAACGCGAATCGGTCTTCGCTAAAATTTTCCTTCACGTCTCCCTCGACTGCATCCGAGGCATGTAATCTATCCACTTCGGTTTCAATCGTTTGCGTATCCGGACATCGACCGGCTATTTTCGCCCCGTTCGTTCTTGGGTTAAACGTTAACTCGACTTGGTTTTTAATCTCCTCCCAGATCTTTAAAGCGGCGGATGAAGTCGATTGAGATGGTCCCGCCTTTGTGCACACATTTCGTCTTCGTTTTCCAAAACGAAACGTCGTTTTTGGCGCTGAAGATGTCGCGACGACGACGGTCGAAGGAGCGCAGATGAGACGGTTCATACAGAAGACGATGATGATAATGGTGCGTCTGATGAGAAGATCGAGTTTTTATGTTGCGTAGTCTTCACTCGAACGGCGACTGTCCGCGCAAAAGGCGAAATGGAATGACGTCAACCAGAAGGACAGAAGGACAAAATTTGGTGGTTGGAGGATGCGAGACGAGGCGAGATGTGACTTTTGTCGTATACTTTCAAATCTCTCTCTCTCTCTCGTTTTTATTACACGCGGACGACGATATCGTCCTCCTCCTCTCCGTCTGCCTAGTAGCCGCGACTCCTACTCCTCGATGTATATGTTGTTGTTGTTATTAGTAGTAGTAGTAGTAGTGACGCTGTTCGTTCTCTTCCCTTCTCTCCACTCTTTCATTTCGATCTCGTACCTGGCTTTGTCCTTCTCGTGTTTCGCTTCGAACGGTTTTCGGTCCTCTTCGGAGAGCCTTTGCCACTTACGGCCCAAGAGTTTCATGGTTTCCGCCGGGTGCGTGCCCTTCGGCGCGATGGACGGGCGAGAGACTTCGCAAAAGTAAACGTACGCGGACCTGGCGTTTTTCGGCTGGCCCGCTTCTTTCTTCGGTCGTTTTCTTTTCCGCTCGTCGTCGTAGATTTCAAAGTCGTCGGCTTGGAACGCGTACCCGTCTCTATCGTATCCCTCCGACGGTTGGTACGATTTCATCTGCTCGTCGTGACGGAGTTTGTCTTTTTCCGCGATTTTCTCGTACGGTTTTCTATTCTTTTCCGATAACGCTTTCCATCGGACGCCGAGTTCGGCCATGATGTCCGGCGGTCTCATATCTGGCGATTGTTGGACGATTTTCATTCTTTCCTTCTCGGCGAAGTAGAGATACGCCGTTTTCACCTGTTTCGGCGCGTTTGGATCTTTTCGTCGTTTCTTTTTCGCTTCTACCGCGCCGGAGACGACGTTTTCGCTGTGACTGGTTCCATCCGGCGGAGCGTACCCGAACACGGAAAAACCACCGTCGATGGCTAATATCTGTCCAGTCACGTACGAACTCGCTTGCGAAGCTAAAAACACCGTCGCCGTGGCCACCTCTCTCGGCTCGCCGACTCTCCCCATCGGCGTTCGTCTCACCACGCTCTTCTTATACTCTTCGTTCTTCAAAACCTGTTTCGCCAAATCGGTGTTTATGTACCACGGAGCGATCGCGTTCACCCGAATCCCTTCTCTCCCCCACTCGCAGGCTAAACTTTTCGTCAACTGGTTCAACGCCGCTTTCGACATCGCGTATATCGCGCCCGTTTGAATACTCGTCAATCCGGCGACGGACGAGTTGAAAATCACCGACGTGCCTTTCCCGATGATACCTTTCTTATACGCTTGCCGTACGATATCAAAACTCGCTTCCAAATTCGTCCCCATTAAAGAGTGATACTCCTCGCGCGTAAAATCTGAAGTTTTCTTCCGAATGTTAAACCCGACGTTCGAGACGAACACGTCCGCTTTGCCGAATTTTTCCTTGATTTCCGTTAAAAACGAGTCTCGTTCTCGTTCTTTGCTCACGTCTTTTATCGAGTGATGATATTTGCAAACGTTTTCGTGCGGCCACGCGTGGTCTTTGTCAACTCCCGTGCGCGAGCACGTGATTACACTTTTAGCGTTGCACGCGCCGAACGCGTCGCAGATCGCTTTGCCGAGACCTTTCGTCCCGCCGGTCACGACGCAGGTTTTGTTTGTTAAACCGAACGTTTGGTGGACGAAGGAATTCGAATTGGAATTGTTCATTTTTATGTTCACTTTCAGACGACGATGATTTGTAGTAGTAAAATGAGAGCAGAGTAGTAATTGTTCTCGTTGAAGTACAAACACGAAATGACGGTACCAGGTGAAGCAAAAACGATCGCTTGAGGTTATGATGGGTGGTGTTTCTTCTGACGAATTGGAGTTTTGAATTGGCTTTTGAATGCTTATTGGCGATATGTGGGAAAAAATGTCGACGAAGACGAGCGGGAAAGCTCTTCTTTGAAAACCACTTTCTCCCTGTTTTCACGCGCAATGATGATGTTAAAATGATGGCGATGACGCGTGATACGTATTACCTATTGCTATGTATTTTACATACGTGTTATACAAAAGTACCATCATGGGAGCGTGTGCGCTATCCGCTGCTAGATGATGTAATCTTTTTCTCTCTCTCTAAAGCGAACTCGAAGAAGTGCTTTTAATCACCACTCTCATGACGTGTTCCAACTTCCAGACGTTTCGGAGGTGCTTTTCGAGTAAATCGGCTTGGAACGCGTCCCTGGCGACGAATTGCGCGCTTCCGTCGCCTTGCGATCCGACGCCTTTACCGCCGTAACTGTAAATTTTGACCTTTGGGTCGGCTAATATGGCGTGGAGTTTCGGCGCAGTCAGTTCGGATTCACACAGCGGAACTAAGTGCAGATCGAACGCGCGTTGGTACTCCGTAAAGGTTTGACCGAGGAGTTTGGCGTTGTTACTTGAGAGCGCGCGTTTGGCGGTTTGGACGTACTCGTAAGAGAGTTCACCGAGGAACTTTTGCGCGTCCGCGTGCGAAGCGTTTTCAACCTTGGGAGGCACATTTTCAAAGGCGGATTGCAAGTCCTTCAAGATTTTTACCGTGTCTTTTTGGCCGTCTAAATCGCACACAACGATGTGAAAGCATTCGTTGTCGCTCGTACTCTCGCCCCCAACCGTCCTTTCGTTCCCAACCGGCGTCTCTTCGCACTTCATCTCGTCGCCGTCGAAGGTCATCGTAACGCACACTCCACTCCCAAACGCACACGCTTGATCCATTCGACCACACCGAGACGGCGTCGCAATTTCCCCCAAATATGCCAACTCCATTTGCTCCAACACACTCATCTCCTTCTCCATCGCGTAACACTTCGAAAACGCTCTCGCCACGAGCACGCATATCGCCGCCGACGAAGACAACCCTTTCTTCACCGGTAACGAACATTTCGTCACCTCGACGCATATCCCACCTACATTTCCGTATTTCTTATACACTTCTTGAATCGTTCCCGCGATGTACGACCAGAATTTTCCTTCGTTCGCGATTCGCGATAAATCCTCGGACCCGTTCGCTACATCCCACACGACTTCGTTCGTCTCGCCTGTATCCGTCTTTGTTCGAATCGCAATTTTGTTCCTCAATTTAAACGCGGTCGCGGATATGCCTTCGCTCGTGCCGACGACGAGACAAGAGCCAACTGGTAAGGACGGATGTGTTCGTCTAAATCCGCCCGCCTGTCGTGTTTGAGAGATGAGATTTGAAGAAAAGAAAGAGAAAACGTGTGTGTGAGCTTGTGGGTGTTGGTGCGCCTGCATTTCCCCTAAGAATAAACTATGAATAAGAACGCACCCAATCGGAATGTTCACCGAGCAAACATAACCTCCCGGGGACGAAAATGAGGTGCTTTTTTTCCTCCTCTGAATCAGACGCGATGGCCTCGTCGAAAGGAGAATTTGAGGGAGGGGGCATTGCGTTTGTGTGTGCTTCAGAAATGTGTGTGTGTGTTTTGTGTTGCAACATGTGTGTTTGATTGAAAAATAAGCGCTCGATCGATGTTGCGACGCGCAGTCTCTTTCCACTCTCTTTTCACTCTCTCTCTCCCTCTCTTCAGGTAAGTTCTTTTTAAACTCCTTTTGTTGTGTTGAATTTATTGGTAGGGAAACAAATCAAACTGCGGGAAGATCTTGTTCCCGGTGACGAGTTCTTTAGCGACGAAGAACGCCGTAGCGACCATAGCGAGTCTTCCGTGCGAGAGCTCTTTCAATTTGTAATCGAGATACAGCTCATCGCTCGCATCGGGACAGAGACCGAGCGGGTCAAAACCAATCTCACCGGGAACGTAATCGTCTCGCAGAGTGAATAAGTCGGACGTGAACGGATCTGCCCATCCTTTTTGCACTCTCATCGCTTCTCCGATGAAGATGACGACGCCGAGCGCGTACCAGAACGGCGGCGGAACTTGTTGAAAATGATTTATAGCCGGACCGGTGATAGATGCGTCGAACAAAAACGAGGACCCTTCGACGTATTCCCCGACCAAAATACCAACCGCCGCCAGCATGCACACGCGTCCGTGCGTCAGTTCAGCTTCGCGATATCGTTTGAGATCATCGAACGTTTTTCTTTTCGATAATCCCAACGGGTCGAACCCGTTCTTAAACGGTGCAATGGCGCCGTAAATGCCAATGTCCCCATCCGTCGTCGTGGGTAATTGCCGCTCGACCATTGTGGAGGGCGGCAGCTGTTCCCCAACCTTCGCGAAAACCGGGGTAATCGCGCCGGAAGCGCTCCTCTTCTTTTTAGAGATACAAAACTGTCTTTCTCTCGTAAGAGTCTTGGAGGAAAGTTTCGTAGTATTCAAGCGTCCTGGCGCCCCTAAAGAGATTGAAAATGCTGAGGACATGATGACGAGTACCTTTGATCGATCGATGTATTGATTGATTGATTGATTATGCGTTGTTGTGCGTTCTGCGCGCGGGCAAAAAGTGTGACGTCGATATCTTTGAATATTTTTTCCCTCTTGGAAAAAGAACACATGCGACACATGCGAAACGTGTGGCTGAGAAAGAAGCGAGATGATATGCTACGAAAACGTCACCACAGCATCGCATCATTTCAACAACAACTTCGACAACTGTCCTCTCTCGTCTTCGACGTCTTTTTTCTTCGCCACCCATATGTTCGTCGAGTGTTCGCCGTGCGGATTCGATATTCGATCTTGATCCATTCTTTGTTCGAACAAAATGAAATCTGAACACACGCACAGGACGTCTTCTTCGCGTATAACTCTCGTTTCCTGCGTCTCCACAAAAATAATGTTACTACTACTCTCCTCCTCTATCTCGTCTAAATCGTCCCGCACTTCTTTTTCTAAAACGACGCACTCTATCCGCCCGTCTTTGCCCCTCGTTTCGACCGTCGCGAATTGATATTTTCCCGAAACGCTCTCGTCATCGTCGTCGTCTCGAACGCATATCACGTCCCACTGTTGCACACCAACCGCCGATTTGTTTGGTGTCATTCTGTTCTCGCGACGACGAGTATTCATCATTCCAAAAACGCTGCTTTTCCGCCGTTTCGTCCAATAATACTCATCATCATCGTTATTACTCCTCAAAGGAGTCGTTCCTTTTCCGACAACATCATGAGTAACAGCATGTACTCTGCGACGACGATGATGCGTTTTGTTGCGCGTCCTACTACCATCGCGACTAAAAATTCCTCCTCCTTTTCCTCCTCCTCCTCCAACAACAAGAGCTCTTCCCTCTTCTATCGTTAATACTAACGAGCGCATCGTGCGTGTGTGTGTCAGAGTGTGTTTACTAAAAACGCGCATCTTTCCAACGGTCTTTGGTCTCATTTTCTCCCTTTTCATGTTTAGGGTGTTAAACCCTACCGGGTTGCAAAAGCAAAGAAGGGAGTTCCCTTGGAAAAGCGTGAGATCGCAACACAAAGGACGACTACTTTCACTAGTACTATTATTATTACTACTCCTGCTGCGACTGCTTTTGAAAAACATACGCAAAAACAAAGAGCGCGCTCGAGAAGAGCACATCGGTTCAAAGGCTTCGGTGGTACTGTTCTCTTCTAAAGAAGAAGAAGAAGAAGAAGAAGAAGAAGAAGAAGAGAGAGAGAGATTTCAACTTCATTCTTCCCTTCTTTTGAAAAGAAAGCGAGACATCAGAGACATCATGACGACGGAAGTGGCGGTCCCACCTCCACCCGCAGGGAGCGGCGAAGACGGCGGCGACGGCTCGGACCCGAGGAAACAACAAGCCATCTCCGATTTCACGAGATTAATGCTCCAACACAAAGAGTTAGACGCACGAGTACGGAATTTACGCGCAGAGTTGAAAGAAACCAGACTACAGTTTGATAAAACAGAACGAGATTTGACCGCGCTCCAATCGATGGGGCAAATCATAGGGGAAGTTTTACGGCAGCTGGACGAGGATAGGTTCATCGTGAAAGCGAGTTCAGGACCGAGATATATCGTCGGGTGCCGGTCGAAACTCGATCGAGAGAAGTTAGTGAACGGGACGAGAGTGACGTTGGATATGACGACGCTGACGGTTATGCGAGCGTTGCCGAGAGAGGTGGATCCGGTGGTGTTTAACATGTTGAGCGAGGCGCCAGGGAAGGTGGAGTATTCCTCGATTGGAGGGTTAGGGGAGCAAATTAGGGAGTTACGAGAGAGCATTGAGTTGCCTCTGATGAATCCGGAATTGTTTTTACGGGTTGGGATTGCGCCTCCGAAAGGAGTGTTGTTGTACGGCCCGCCCGGCACGGGGAAGACGTTGTTGGCGAAAGCGATTGCGAGCAACATCGATTGCGCGTTTTTGAAAGTCGTTTCGAGCGCTATCGTAGATAAGTACATCGGAGAATCCGCGAGGTTAATCAGAGAAATGTTCGGGTACGCGCGAGCGAACGAACCGTGCGTTATTTTCATGGACGAAATCGACGCCATCGGAGGGAAACGATTTAGCGAAGGGACCTCGGCCGATCGCGAGATTCAAAGAACGTTGATGGAGTTGTTAAATCAACTGGACGGCTTTGATGTTTTAGGTAAAGTAAAAATGGTCATGGCGACGAACAGACCGGACGTTTTAGACCCGGCGTTGATGCGTCCGGGACGGTTAGACCGAAAAATTGAAATCCCGTTGCCCAACGAACAAGGACGAGTAGAGGTGTTAAAAATCCACGCCGCCGGTATAAACAAACACGGCGAAATCGATTACGAAGCGGTCTCAAAAGTCGCCGAAAACTTCAACGCCGCGGACATGCGAAACGTGTGCACCGAGGCAGGCATGTTCGCCATCAGAGAAGATCGAGACTACGCGACGCACGACGATTTCATGAGAGCGGTGAGAAAATTGGTCGAGGCGAAGAAATTAGAACCGACGGCGAGTTACGACTCGTCGTTTAAAAACACGGACAAGTAATTACTCATCATCGGTAGAGAGAGAAAGAGACAAAGAAAGAGAGAAAGAAAGAAAGAGAGAGAGCTGTAACTTGCACGGTTTTAATAAGAGAAGAAATATAAACTCGAACACGACGCAAAGAAAGCGTTTCATCCACCACCGCACACCTCAGAAGAAACTCCAGCAAACACGCGCACGATACCAATCTCAGAAGAAGAAGAAGAAGAAGAAGAAGAAGAAGAAGCAGACCTAAACAGGGTACTAAAAGTGAGAAAGAGACTCACACTACCAATGTCTCAATCGGAGGCGGAAAAAATCCTCAAACTCGCCGACGCCTCCGCGCGAGGCAGTCTCTTTAAATCGAAAGATCTCGAGAAAGCGTCTCTGCTCTACGACGACGCGTCGAAGATGTTTCAAAGCGTGAGACTGTTCCATAAAGCAGTCCTGGCGAAAGAACGGTGCGCAGAATCGAACGAAGAGACGAACAATGTGTTCTTAGCGGCGCGGTCGTACGACCAGTGCGTTTTGTTAGCATCCCGAGCGGTATTGGAGACGAAGGAGTTCGATGTGAACGATTCGAAGGCGATACAGTTACTGAGCGATTTCTCTGCGAGAGCGAGCGCGTGTTACGCGTCGAGCTCGAGGATGCAACAAAGCGGGGAGTGTTTGGCGAAATGCGCGAGGATTTTAGAGAAATTAGGAGTCAAAGGGGAGGAAAAATCGGTGTCGTTATACGAGCGAGCTTTGGATGTGCTTTGCGAGAACGAGTTGGAGTTGTACGCGTCGGACGCGTTTCGAGCGCTGTGCGCTTTGCGGTGTAAGACGGGTGCGTTTCGAGAAGCGGCTGAGTTGTGCGTGAGATTTGCGGTGGCGTGCGATAAAATTAGCAGCACGGCGACGCAAAGGAGGTGTTATTTGCACGCGATTATCGCGTATTTGTGGGTTGGTGATGTGAAGGAGGCGGAGCTGAGTTACGCGGATTTTATGGAGATTGACGCGTTTGCGAACTCCGAGGAGAGTCTGATTAGTTACGAGCTTTTGAGAGGGTACAAAGAGGAAGACGCCGGGATGATTGAGACGACGTGGAGAGAGCGGAGAGTTCCAGAGATAGCGGACGCGTGCTTTAGCAGATTGAAATTGCCGAATCCAGCGTTTCCGTTGAAAGGCGGGTCGATGATGATGATGGGAAGAGGAGGAGGAAAAGAGGAGGAGGACGACGACGATTTGACGTAGCGTAGATGCGGAGACGTTATAGTACTAGTAGTTTTGTACGCGCTAGAACTTTCTAAAGTGTGATGTACTATTAACAACAAACAACACAACAACGAGCTAATACCATTTGATTCCGTGATCGTCCACCTCTGCGCTCAAAATCTTCACCTCCTCCACCGGTCTATCGTTCTTCCCGACTTTTACTAACCCGATCTTTTCTAACGTCTGTATGTGTTTACTCACCCTCCCGAATATCGTGTGCTTACCGTCCAACCACGGCGTAGGCGCTAAAGTAATAAAGAACTGACTCCCATTCGTATCTTTCCCGCTATTCGCCATGGACAAAATCCCAGCGCCGACGTGTTTCAAATCTCTGTTTTGTGCGCATAAAGTAGAAAGAAGGAGTAAAAGCTCGGTAAGTATTAAACGCCAGTCTCTCGAAAAGCAAAAGCGCGACTCGAAACGTCGCCGCCAAACGTTGCAGCAGAAAATAAAAACGAAGAGATGCGCTCTACACTCTCGACCAAACAAGAAGTTTCCAAGAAGAACAATAAAGAACGGCATCGTATCGATGGTCTTCTTCTTCTTCTTCTTTCGATCATCGTCCGCTCGATCGTCGTCCTGATACTAAACCGAAAGCAAAATACAAGTGAGAAAAAAACGCTCGTCAAAAGACGAATCAAATCTCTCGTCTCTCTCCTTACCTCGTGATCTCGTCCTCGAACTTCCCGCCCCAAATCGAGCTCCCACCTCTACCCGTCCCGCTCGGATCTCCGCCTTGCGCCATGAAATCTTTAATCACCCTGTGGAAAATCAATCCGTCGTAGTATCCTTTCTTTGCCAACTCGAAGAAATTCTGCGACGTTTTCGGCGCGTGCAAGTAATACAATTCCAACTCTATCTCTCCGAGCGTGGTGTGGAAAAGGACGGTGGGCGCGCCGGGAGGGTTGTCCTTCGAGTGCAGTCTCGGGGTGTACTTTTGTTCGCTCATGATGGAGGAGTGTCTCTTCTCAACGTCGTCGTCGTCGTCTCTTTCCGTTTTAGTTTTAGGGGCGTTTTTAAGTGAAGAAAGCAGTCTCAACAGAATTTTCTACGTTCGTCGTCGCGATGCGAACGTGTTGTGATGTCAAAAGTGTTCTCGTTTTCGCGTATTTACAGATCGGATAGTGCGCGCGCGCGGCGTTGTTGTTGATTATTACAGCGCTAATAATATTATTATAAATCGGATGATTTAACTTCTCTCTCCGGCGTCTCTTTCCTCTCCGCTGCTTGATGAGAAGAAGTACTTTTTCAAGACTTCCACGCACGCTCTGAAGAGTTCGAGCAAAAGCGTAAACGGAAAGGTAAACACGGCGAAGAAGGCGGCGAAGAGACTGATTTTCGTATCGTCGTCTCGTTTCTTTTTTTCCGATGAAGATGGTGACGGTGACGTCATCGACGCTTTCGGTGGTTGTTCTTTTTGCGCATCCGTTGGAACGTTTTGCGGAGGCGTGGTGCTGTAGCCTAAAACGTCCGCGGTGCGTTTCGTCGCGCGGTTGGCGAAGTATTTGTTGTTCGTCATTTCCGCCAACTTCCCCGGGCGCATTGTGTTCCCATTCTTCGTCGTCGCTGGCGCGTCGTTGTATTGCGCCATCTCGTTCAAAATCTGCTCTCTCTTTTTGCGCGCTTCGAATAAGGCGGTTTCGTTTTCGTTGGCAATTTGGGAAACGAAACCGCTCGTGGCGGAGTTTGTTGCTGTTCTAGATCTTGGTGTTGTTGTTGCTTGCTGCGTCGTCGTCGCCGCTGCCGCCGATGCTCCTAATAATTCCTCTTCTTTTTCTACAATTTTTTTCTCCTCTCTCGTCGTTTTCACCCGTTCTTCGACTGGCGGCGTCGACGACGTCACCGCGCTCACCACCTCCAACGGCGCGTCCACCACCTCCACTCTCGTCTCCACTTTTCTCTCTTTCGTCTTCATCAACAAATCCACCTTCTCCTCTCTCTTCTTCGTCTCGATTTCTTTCTGTTTCTGTCTTAACTGTTCGTCCATCGTCTCGAAACTCTTCACCAACGAAAACGCGACGATAGACCCCGCCATAGTCATCAACGGTTCCGCCAACACGGTCGAAATCGCCGCCGTCGCCGCCATCGCCGCCGCCGCGGCGCTCACAATCTCTTTCTTATTCGGCACCGCCTCTATTTGCCTCCTCACAAACTCTGCTTTTTCCACCGCTTGCTTCGATATCTCCGCCGCTCTTTCGCTCGATTGCGCCAGCGTCGATCGCGCAACCACGCGCGCCTTCTCGCCTTCCTGCACAATCTTTCGCGCGTTTTCCGTCGACGCGAACTGTCTCGCGCGTAAAATCGAGTTCTCTAAAGTTCTCGTCGCTCTTGATTCCTCCTTTGTTTTACTATTACTATTATTTTTTCTTCTTTTTCTTCGTAATAAAACCGTGCCTTCGCCTAAACCGTCGTCGTCATCCTCCTTTTCCACATCACTCCTATCGTCGTCGAAATCGTCGTACGACCCTTCCCCGGTATCTATGGACTCCTCCCAAAACTGATCCTCCGCTTTTTCTAGCATGTCCATGGTAATCGTCGACGATCGAATGGACATGTCTTCCTCGTCTTCGCTGTCTTCGGCTATGATTTTTCCCATGTTTTGTCGCACCAAACGGCCTCTTCTTGGTGGTCTTCTGAATGCAGCGCTGCTTCTTCTCTCTTCTTCTTTCTGTCGT
>Ga0209335_10000273_pt1 | contig 60067 bp, 70 predicted proteins | sample COG_09_FD_184753 | JGI IMG/M metagenome (GOLD analysis project Ga0209335, IMG submission 184753) | Pelagic Microbial community sample from North Sea - COGITO 998_met_09 (SPAdes) (version 2) | ecosystem: Environmental > Aquatic > Marine > Neritic zone/Coastal water | place: Helgoland, sampling...
AAAGTTTCCAGTAAAAATAACATCGTCGATAAAGTTACCAGTAAAAATAACGTCATCGATAAAGTTACCTTGGTAGGTTTCATCTGATATAAAGTTTCCAGTATAAATAACATCGTCGATAAAGTTACCAGTAAAAATAACGTCATCGATAAAGTTACCTTGGTAGGTTTCATCTGATATAAAATTACCGGTAAAAATAACATCGTCGATAAAGTTACCGGTAAAAATAACATCGTCGATAAAGTTACCTACAAAGTTACCGGTAAAAATAACATCGTCGATAAAGTTTCCGGTGTATATTTCATCTGATATAAAGTTTCCGGTATATATCTCATCTGATATAAAATTACCGGTAAAAATAACATCGTCGATAAAGTTACCAGTGTATATCTCATCTGATATAAAATTACCAGTATATATCTCATCTGATATAAAATTACCGGTAAAAATAACGTCATCAATAAAGTTACCAGTGTATATCTCATCTGATATAAAATTACCGGTAAAAATAACGTCATCGATAAAATTGCCTTCATAGGTTTCATCTGATATAAAGTTTCCGGTGTATATTGCATCTGATGTAAAGTTTCCGGTAAAAATAACATCGTCGATAAAGTTACCGGTAAAAATAACATCGTCGATAAAGTTACCAGTAAAAACTTGTGTATAATCTATTGTGTTTTCATACTCACCAAGATAATCCGCAGAGTATTCAGCAACATATGCTGCTAAATCAGATGTAAACTGTGCTACATTTCTGGTATCAATAGCATAACCTCTTGGAACCCAAACACCAGAAGTCGTGGGAGAACCTTGAACCGAAGATCTTAACTCGTATGTACCAATACCGCTATCTTTGATAACTTGCCTTGCTCTTTGTCCAAGAGTTTCCGAAAGTATTGATTCTGATCCTTCTTTAAGACCAGAAAAATTACCTTGATTACCACCTGTTCTTTCGATGGTCATTGCTTTTGCGGCAAGTGGTTCTGTACCACTAGTACGAACATAGATCGAGTAATTTAGTGTTGTTCCGTCAGAACGAGTATCCGAGATAATGTCCGAAATAAAAGCAGTCCAATCTCCGCTTGGTGCACTAGATGCTAAACGAAAAACTCCTGGGTACTCATTGTTCATAACGGTTTTAACTAACCGTTTAACTAAAATATCAAGTTCAGCATCGTCCATTTCTTTGATGCCGGGAGGGGTAAGAGTTTTATCCCATTGAACTAAACCGCGCCAGTTAGCACCTGCTCTTGTAGTAGGAGTTCCGGATAAATTTTGGTATATTGTGGTATTAGTAGTAGTGACTTCTGGGTTACTAGACTCACTAGGATCAAGAACGGTAAGCGTATTAAAAAAGAATTCGTCAAATGCATCATCAGGAGTAGATTCCTCATCAATTGCATTAACACGCGAAGAAATTACTATATCCCCTGCTTGCTGTAAAATCAAAAACCAAGTGACGGTGAATGTCTGTTGACCTGATATGACAGTGGGTTCTCTCCAAGCAACGAATCGTCCTGTTTCTGTCTGTTCAGTTGGTGATATACTTTCAGGATAAGAAACTCCGCCTTGCTGTATACCGTTAATTTCAAACCTTAATAAATTACCGAGGTTTTCGACCTGACCTCCGGAATAAATGTCAGTGTCCATGGTTGTGGTGAATGTTATTGTGTCCCCTACGTATGCGTTTGTAGGAGTGTTCGATCCTGTCAAAGAATTAAAAGAAACATCAATAGGTTGAGCAACGCCACTTCTTGTGACATCAAATAGAACTGTGCCCAAAGTGTGGGTAGTAGAAGAAATGGTTCCTGAACTAGAAAATTCGGTATTAGAAAAACTTCCGATAGAAGTTTCAGTGTTATCAGTTGACAAGACTGCCACGTCTGACGTAGCAGAAGTACTTAAATGTATGCCAGCACGATAAGCAAGATAATCTTCATCAGAGAGAGTTAACTCTTGAAGTGCTCCGTTACCTAAACTTTTTAATGGGCGTGATGACATGTATAAATTTCAGAATAATGTATCCTTCTATTTATACAATTTAAACAAAGTTGTTGTTGATCCATTCTGTGTTGCTACTGTGAAATGATAACACATATTTGATATTGCGAGTAGGGTCAATGCCATATATTTTTTTACCTGTATCGGGATCTATTCTTAAAGCAGTCCAATCTATATCAAAATGTGATCCAAATTTATAATCTTTGTTGGCATGTAAAACTTCAACTAACTCAGGATCAGGATATCTTATTACTGCATATTCAATGTTCTCAGCACGTTTTTCTATGTTATATAAATTGGGAACAAAATAAATCTTTTTGAAATGCTGGTGCATTTCAATCATCCCTGCTTTTTCGGACGCTGCGGCATATTCATCTACCGTACAAGTTGCCAAAAAATTTAACCAATCGACTACGGTGGAAAACTTGGTTTTCAGAGAGTTTGACATATTCATCATGGATGATCTTGCAGTAGCATCTGCCACATCTTCTTCAATTACGTTCAGATCTTTAATTACTAACTCGCCTCTTACTCTGAACGGAAACCCATGAACTTTGCCAAAGGTAAGAATTGACATCATAATAAGATAAGTAAGTACGTTATGTTTATTACCGGTATGATCAGGGTGTATTCCACTCGAATGCGGTTTTACGAACCATTCATTTAATGCTTCTATTGGTAAACCGAATATTTGCAGTTTCTTTGCAGTATGCATTTTATGCATAGACATCACTCTAAACCCGATATCTACGTCATCATCATTCGAGAAAATTAAACCAACGGATAAAAGATGAACCGCATCTCTGTATTTGATACCTTTAGACGCAGGATTTTTTCGAGCTTGACGTTCCATTTCTTCATCGGAAACTATTTCTTTTGGAAAACTATCGTTAAACAAATATAAGAAAAAATTAGTTTCGCCGCATGCCCACTTTGCTAGGTTCTCCGCATGTAAACTGAATTCATTACCAGTGCCTGTATTAATGGTTCTACCGTCATCAACGCATGAAGCAATAAATGCTTGGTCGATTGGTGTACGAGCAAACCTCCATTTATAACCAGGTCCAGCAAAATATTTTGCCATTATAATTTCCTACTAATTTGACTTAACAGAGTTTTTATGTCTTGCATATCATCTTCTAACATTTTAATCTTATTTATAAGAGCATTTTGTTCTTCTATTTTTTTAAGAGCATCAGCATGCCGTTTTCTTGTTTCATTGAAACCCTCAAAATCCATATTAATTATGGCACCACTAGTTTTATCTCTGTACAAATACTCATATCCCTCAACGGGTTGATAGTTATCCCAATTTATATTATACATTATACTAAGAATGTCCTATGTTGAATTTTACCTACTTGAGGAACAAATGCCTGAGACGACGATTTCATAACCACTTTAACTTGTGACTCAGTAAATTTAGGTAAATCGTTTGCTTGGATTTTAATGTTTCTAAATGTCTGAGTGTCATCATCTTTAACAATAGGAGTAACAGGATCAACTTTTATCCAATCTTTATCGAGTATGTTTTGACCCGTCATAACTGCTCTATAATAAAAATCCAAGTTAGCAACCTTCGGAACATTCGCATCAATTTTTACTTCTAAACTTTCGGAAGGTTCAGGCGTTTTAATTGGTGTAGTAACATGTTTAGATGGACTTGAGGTTCCGCTTGCTAAGGTTTCTTCTGCATTGTCTATGTAATCCCCATTCGCTGCGTCGAAATCATCAATACAGTTTTGAACTAACGTCATAGATGCTCTTTGCAAGTCTACAATGGGAGAAACAAAATCAGACGATGATTTCAGATCTACTTTAACATCCATAGAAAACCCGCCATTGCTGTTAATAGACTGTCCGTTATAAGGTCGAAGATTTCCAGAACCATCATATTCTTCTTCTGCTCGTTGAGCAATGACTTTGGGTTCATTAAAATCTTGATTCTGATCTGGTACAATTCTAGTATACGTTTGTTGTTTCGTAAACTTAGTACTATCTGTAGTAGTAGTGCTATTGCCGCTCATTGATTGACCAGTAGTATACCTTGCAGATATATCGATAGAGCATTTATTTGGGACTACCGTTTCTATTTGTGGATTACAAGTAGTGAAATGTACATTCCTTGAACTTAACACTTCTGTCCCACCAACAGTCAGATTACCCGTAATTGTCGGCACAGAAAAAGTAAATCCACCAGTATCTGCTTTAACCACCGTGTGGGTACCATTCAAATCTGTATCTGCTACCCCAGATCCTGATAATCCAGTATTTGATACACCAGATATAGTTACTAACTCACCAGCATGTAATCCGTGACAATCGTGTTTAACGTGAGCAACGGATTGTCCGTTCTTTAATACAATAGGGTCTTTGTTCAGAAGTTTTGCTGGAACAACAGCATTACGTAATACCAAAGAAGCATTGGTATCAAAAACTGCTCTGTTGATAACCATAGCAAGATCAAGTTCTTTTGAGGACCCTGCTCTTCCTGTTTGTGGTAAGAACAATTTACCGTTTGCTGATTGTGTAGAAACCGTTACACCAGTAGATCCTACTTTATATTCTCCTGCTTTTGAACACCAAACTTTGTAAGAAGGGGATGCTGTCTTAACTACAACCGCATATTCTGTACCGGGATCTAAGTATGCAGGTTCTTCGAACAAAAAGTTTGTTGCGACAGACACATCTACGGATGTATTGACAGAACCTTTTTCTAATGACACAGTAGTTCCGGGAACAACAGTGTTTCCAGGTTTCCCGTTTTTCATGTCTAGGATTTCAACGGTAACTGGTGCGTCTTCTTCATTACCTGGTTTAGAAGAAAAATAAAGATCAACAGAGGTAACTACTACGCCGTACTGATTGTCTACTGTGAAACTTTGAGCAAAGGGATAAGATATATCCTGATCAGGCAATATTGATGTTCCTGCTTGACTATTTTGATCAACTGCGATATAATCAGACAATACCGTTGATAACTCAGGCACATTGGAAGGAATAACAACAGGAGAGAAACTGCCACCCCAAATCCCTGAAATATGAGGTTCAATCATATTGACTGATGATGGTCCAACATCGTCTAAATATTTTTTTATTTCTGCCGCATTGAAGGATCGTTTAATCCTATCTTGACCCCGAAGTTTTTGTTTTGCAGGAGTTCTTGTCGTAGTCATATGATCTTGACGAGTATCGATCATTCCTGCCGCGTTATAGATGGCACTTGCATAACTACCTGCTTGATTAATGTCATTAACAGTAATATCTAAAAGTTTAAACTCTTTTTTCCCTGCCTTAAATCTAAAAGGTAAGTTAGCAACGATATTAGGTATCCCTATACCAGAAGTTGTAAATGTTTGTCTTATATTTGGAATGTAAAAAGAACCTTCTACAAAACCTTTTGAGTCTGAAAGAATTTCAGCAGAACCTTCCGGATGACCCGTAAGAAACTTCTGCCCTTGGTTACCTACATCATCAGTTCTATTTGCATATCTGGTAAAGGTTTTACCGCCTTTACACCAATCTGAAACATTAACACCGTCAAAGAAAGGTGTAAACTTAGTGTTAGGTTTTAGTCCAGATACTTTAAAGAAAATTTCACGAGATCGTATCCATGGAATAATTGCTGCATCTAACACTCGCCCACGTTTGCTTATACGTCGAACAGTCTCGCTAGAAATAACTCGGTTGACGTGGCCACCAGATGCAGTTAAACGTCTACGACCACCTCGTGAAACGTTTCTTCGTTTCTGTTGAATAAGTTGTCTTCTTCCACCATAAGGTCTAGAAATAACTGGTTCAATTTCAAGGTCTTCTATTGCCCTTCCACCCCAGTTCCATTGCCATGAGTTATAAAGAAGTGCTTCTCTTGGGTCAAGTCTTGCTCCACCAGGAACAACTCTGGTACCAATCTGCTCTGATTTCCATTCGTCTGATGATGGACTTAATGTCATGTCACCGACATTTGATGACTTGCTGTTAGCGTTAATAGCAATATCTCGTGTTCCGAGAGGTTGAGAAATCCAAGCATCCGTTACATAGTTGAGGTATGCGTTATCACCTTTGACTAGAACATTTTTAGAACTAAAAACATCGGCACCTTCATCAGCACGATATATTAATCTTAAATTATCTCCTGAAAAACAAGGTCTAATGACTTTATTTTCTGGATCTAATGCAGCACAATAATCATTATAAAGCGTGTCAGATTGAGTTTGATCAGTAGCATCGTCAATTAATATGCCAGTTTCATTTTTAGGAATTCCAGTAGCTTCATCTAACAAGGGATTAAGTTTTGCTTCAAGTTCTGCATATGTTAATGAGTAAAGTTCTTCTAAACTATCTAATTTTCTTTCTAACTTGGCAATGTCTGCCATCGTGTATCGTTTATGCTCGACAAATGTAGTGTTGATGTCATCAGGACTCAACGTGTTTGGGTTCATTACAATCTTGTAAAGTTCTAAGGCATTCTCTGGGGTCTTTTTGAACAAAGGTTGTTCATCTTGTTGACCCATAAGAATCTGAAACTCACCGTCTTCGGTAGCAATTAATTTATCTGCTCGTGAGAAATAGAACGAAGATTCCAACTGAATAGGTTGTGCTTCTACCGGAGGTATCGACGAGATATAATTAGTTTCTTTTTTGCCCCTGAAATCTACAAAATCTCTCAGATTGACTACCGTACCATCTGACATTCTATGTTCTGGTATTTGCGTATAATCGATATTGACATATGAAAGAAAATCAAAAAACCTTCCTTTGAAAGAGGGATTCGCAAGTTCGTCATTTCCATGTTCAAAGAAATTGTATGTTACCTCAACTGTTACGCTTGCAAAGGTTTTATTTGTATTGTCAATTATTCTACCAAAAGAATAATGTGTATCTCTTGATCCGTTATCAATGATAAAGTTTTCTGTAATATCGTTACCACCAGAAGTGACTGTGGTGAGATCGTAGAGATCATATTTTGAAAGTTGTGCTTCACCGTCAGAAGAAAGAGTAACAGTTTCAGTATGAACAGTTAGAGTCTTAGTTTTTCTCTCTACGGGATTAACACTTGCTCCTCTAAGAATGTCTGCTACAACATAATAGGTTCCGTCTGCCAAACCCGTAAGCGTAAATGTTGCGCCATTATCAGTAATAGTTACATCTACACCGGAAACCAGAGCATCTCCTGATGCTTGACTAAACACTGCCCATGATGTTTCATTAACATAAGTGTCATCACCGGTTGCCAATGCTTGGGAACTGGTTGCTGTTCCACCAACAACGACGAGAGTATATCCTCTTTGATACTGATATCGATAATTAGTTAAATTTTGTGGTCTGGTTTTGGAAAGAGGAAATAAAGACGTAGATTTATTAGCATCAACCAACTGACCTGCATTTTTCAAACGGAAAAAACTTGTGTTATTATTGTAGGTCGATGCTGAACTGACATTCGTAAATGAATTACTACCAGTAAGTTCGATCCTGTCTAAGTATGCTCTAAAAACACCGGGTGAGTGATATGCAATCGATTTAACGAAAGCAGTTCCTATGGTTACAGTACCGCTTGCATCTGAGCATAAATTGACTTTAATTGCTCCATCTGCATCACCAAAGTCTATAAATTTACTAAACTCAAATAATACGTAAGAACCGTAATCCACAGGAATGAAGTCTTGTGCATTTCCGGTGTATGCTTGTGGACGAGGCACTTTTAATTTGAGAGGATATTCATTCTCTACACGATAACCCCTAACGTAAGCAAGTCCGGGTGATACAATAGCAAAGATGTCAGAGTCTGTGCTATCGTCATCTTCGAATGTCAGTTGAAACGGTTCTGCAAGATAGTTGCCTGACTCTTCGTATGTACGTCGAGCAATCATATCATTGATAGTATTGTAACTATCTAACTCATCTACTTGTTCCACAATTTTTGAGTTAATGATTCTGCATAAAAAGATAAAAGAATCATCAGAAGTTAAAGTAGGATCATCTTTGTCAACTAACGTAAGTCTAATTCTCCACCGATCAGCACCTGGAGCAGCAACATTAGGGTTGTCTCCGCTATTATCATAGAGCGCGGTGGTGTCGTTTACTGTTACAACATCCTGTTCAATTTTAAACCCAATAGTTCCAGTGTAGTTACGTGAAGTCGGATTAATAATTAATCCTTGTTTCCTTGCGTATACAAACCTTCCTGCCGCAAAAAAATCACCAGCATCAACATATAATTTAACACCAGCACCAACAGCAGAGGTTGCAGTAACTGTGTACTCTCCTGAGTTTAATGAATCAAGAGCAGAGAACTGAACCTCCGTTGTTCCGGGTGTTGTAGCACCCGAATCGGTGTATCGAATATACACTCTCCATGTGCTATTGGCAACAACTTCGATAGGATTTTCTAAAACAATTGCTTTAACGCCAGCAGCAGTTGATAACTCGCTACCAATTGTGAGTTCATCTACTTCTGCACTACCATTTTCGAGAACTACAAATTTATAATTGTTATCAATTTCTAATGTACCAGCATCAACTGCCGAACCTTCTTTAAATATGTTCCTTCCGAACCGAGAAATTTCTTCTTGAATAATGGTTTGCATCTGAGTAAGTTCTCTTGCTTGAAGAGATCTACCGGAATTGAACAATATTTTATGATAGCCGTCAGAGTCAACCCAATCGTCACGATAGGTGGTTGATAGAGTAGTGCTATTAAATGTATTTGGCATGACTTATCCTAGAAAGTGATAACTATTTTTATATCTTCGGTTTGGTTTATGTCCCTTTGAATAGGAGAGATATTATCTATGTATAATAGTTCCCCAGAGAAAATATCAATTGCGGGATCTGTTTGATTAGCAGGAGAAGAAGATACGGCACCACTCAAAACAAATTGAGAAGTGCTTTGTGTAACAGTCTCCCCCTGTTGAAAGGTTCCGTATCCTGTCTCGGGTGTTTGATGGTAATATAAGTTATTGGTAGCAGCATCGTAAAAATCTAGAATTCCTTTTGCATTACTATTACCACCAGTAATTTCATTGTCTTCAACTACTGATCCAGTTACCGATATCGTTTGCAAAGCACGGTTTGCTTTTGAAGTGTTTCCTGTAAAAGCATCAGATGAATTGTATTTTGATGGATCTCTTATTAAAAGAACTTGTCGAAAATCGTTTTCTGTTAATAACGTATCGAACTCATCGTTCTCAAAATCTGTGGTTACAATAATTGAGTTTGCTCTGAGAGTATTAACAGGATCTGTTTCTACTCCTGCTCTTGGTCCGATAACTGCTCTTAAAGTAGCGTCTTCGGTAGGAGTTTGAGAATCGTCTAATGCAATAGAAGCAAAATCATAATCTTTCCCAAAATTAGTAATTCTAACATATTTTATTACACCACCAACAGTATCGACTGTTGCGGTTGCTCCGGTGCCATTTCCTAATATGGTAGCAGTAGGTCCACTGCTTGAATAACCAGCACCACCATCATCGACTTTAATAGTCAATATTTGTCCAGCAGTACCATCAGTTGATCCTGGGTTAGGTTGGTTGCTTCCCAATTGTTGTATTTGATATTGTTGCGTTTGAACATCACCATCAGAAGGATCTATTGTAAAGGTGGTGACTGGCATATAATTTAAGGTAAGGAACCTATTGATTGCTACCTGACTCAAGGTGAATAAATGCCGCCATATGTATCCGGTTTCACAAAACGCATCAGCAGTTTCAAGTTCGTTTTCATTTGCTTCGATCGGATTGTTAATATACCCAGCACCGCTATTTAGTGCAGCAACGGTAGGTTCAACGGTACTATCTTGGACAACGCCAGCAGCATTAACACCTTGTTGGATGCACAGAAACACCTCATAGTTACTATTCATTACGTAAGGAAGTACTGTTTGGTTGTTATCATCATACGATGGGTAAATTGTATCGGATGACCAATCTTGTCTTGTAACTGCGGCAGAAACGCCAGTAGCAATTTTAACGTGTTGACAAGCAGATCGAGCAGACCTTCCGTATTCAAAGTCTTGACGAGGTTGTTCAGGAATATCGCCAACACCGGGCCAAGGGGAGGATCTTCCCAGACCAATATAAAGACCAGTATTAAAAGTGTTATCGGTGTCTTTAATAAGTTGGTTGATAAATTGTCTTGTTACGACTGCCATTAAATGTTTCCTTTATATCCCATTATTTATAGCGTTGTTGTTTCAATAGCATCAACAGTAATTGCTGTTAAATCTTTACCTAATTTGTTTTCACGAATCGTCGAAACAAATCCCTGATTAGAAGGAACAGCAGAAATTTTTATTTCAATTGCGTTTGCACCGGAAGGTTTAAATCCGGAGAGGTTGACTACTCCTGTTGCTGGATTATAATTTCCGATGTTATCAACTATAACTCTACCGCTAGTAGTAGAAATAACTTGCAAAATTTCAGAACCGAGTTTGTTTCTGACAACACAAGATAGTCCGGGTGGATAGTTAAATTCTGTTGACTGAACAATATAAACAACAGAAGAAGGAGATTCAAGTACAGTAGGAAAGACTATCTGATATGCTTTTTCTTCGCCTAGACTAGGATTGAATCTTCGCTGAACTTTAATGGTTGCCTGACTTGAAAGGACACCAGGATCTGCGGCATCTATTAAAGTCAATAAATTTGAACGTCTAAATGTTTCACTAAATTCATCAGTAACCGTATCGAGATAAGAACCGACTACTCCTTCAATAGCAGATTCTATCGCGGGTATGGTAGAATAAGAAGACAACGTTTGGTTATATTGAAACGAAACAGCAACCTCAATAAATGTTACAACTGGTTCGACAAAATCAACATCAAACGATGCAACTGAAAGGTTTTTGACTAGACTCCGAATAGATGCTTTGAAAGATTCATCAGGTGATGGTGTTATAGAAACATATACTGTTCCAAACTTAGGTGGCAAATTTTCTTCACCGCCCCAAGCAAGGATATCATTAATTTTGTTAGAAAAATTTCTTCTTATGAGCGCGGCATAATCGTCTGATGTGACCATTCTATTTTGCGAGGCATAAAGAAAGGGTGCTGATTTACGAATAGATTCTATGCTTTCTTTATTAGCACCATTAGATGAATTAGAAATTGTAATAGGTATAATAGAAATATTTGCCCCTGCTCCATTGGGTATTGTAGCAGTTGTGGTAAATGTTCTAGCACCGTTAGCATCTTTTCCAGCAGTAGAATTATAGGTAACTACAATTTTATCACCGGCAAGAGGAATCTCCCCTAATCCTGCTCCATTACCGAAAGCAAGTTCATAGTATCCGTTAGGAGTTTCTTTGATAACATAAATTCTAGATGATTCGTTAATTTCAGATACAGTACTCACATTATAAAATGCTTTATTCGTTGCACCAACACCAACAGTAACCGTGCTAATATCCATGTCCTGATTAGGAATAACATAGGTATCGGTTTCGCTGTAAGGACCAGCAATAAACGTTTTTTGTTTTTCTGTTCCTTCTCGAACAATTACATTTTCCCATGTGTACGAATATGGATCAGATCCTTTTTTGAATGCTGTATATTCTTCTGTTGTTTCAAAGGTGTATGTAATATCTTCGACAGTAGTTGTGAATTTAGTACCAGAAGGCAATGCAAGAATATTGGAAGATGCAGCAGATCCCTGTGCAGTAACATTGATTAAAGCAGTCGAAGACACTTTCGAATTAGGAATGTAACCGATAGCAGTTGAAAGACCAATTACCGATGAACGCAACTGAGCAGTACTGAGAAAGGATTCGTTAAGAGCAAAGTTAGCAGTGAGAGCATTGTAATGCGTGTTATACGCAAGAACATCCAAAAGATTAGACAACCCTGATGCTTCAAAATTGTAATCAGCAAAATCTGGTTTTTGTTCTAACCATGTTTTTAGATTATTACGAATTGCGTCAAAATCTAAACCTGTGCTGTTAATAGTAGTTGCCATTTATCTTAACCTCGAAACTCCAGTTTCTAATGTGACGTTTTCATCTGTGTTCACGACCCTAAATTCTAATCTGACTTTTAGTTCGTTATTATCAGGATTTACAATTAATTCCAAATCGTTAATTTCTACTCTGGGTTCATACCGAGCAATTGCTCCTTGAACCTGTTCAATAAGGTCTTGCTCAACACCATCGTCTGCTAATTCGAATAACAAACCTCTTAGGTCTGCACCGAAATCAGGTCGAAAAGGTTTTTCAAACCTATTACATTGAAGAAGATTTCTAACTGCTTGTTTCACTGCTGCCGCATCTTTCTTCTTAAATATATCACCCGTGCTAGTATTAACAGCAAAACTTAAATCAATATCCGAGTAAAGACGATCACGACTCGTATTGAGTGATGCACCCTGTAAATCGCCGTCTTCTGTTGAAAGTATCTTTGCCATGCAATTTATTTATAATAGAAGTTCGACCAACTCGTTTGATGATTGCAGATTAGTATTAAAAGTTGTCTCTATTCTTCTTAAAAACTGGATATCAAAGGATTCTGGGACAGTTGGCATCACAACAACGATTTGACATGATGGTATACCAGAAGGATCGTATGTATCGTAATCCAATATAAGTTTATCGTAGTCACAGTAATCTTTCCAATATACTGCCAAATCATAAGTCTTCGAATAATCTACCTCGCCTTTTGTGTTGATTACTTTATATACAATTGCTTTTCCTGTTTGCCTATAATCATTTATTCCATCAGGAGTAACCGATTCATTTATAGCAGGGACATATATTCCTTCTGAAACAATAATTCTAAAATCATCAAAATCTGAGTTAGCAGTAGTCTTTTTTAATAATTCTGCATGGAGATACAGATTACGTGCAATTTGTTTTTTATCTGCTGATACTCTTTCAAATTGGTTTCTGCTACCTCTAGCACCAAGAAATTTAGCAACAGAAATCCCCTGAGCAAGAACTGTTTTATTAGTAATATCGCTTGCAAAATTAGGATTGTAAGATGGGTCTACAAGATATATACTCATATGAAAAACCTTTTACTCTTCAAATCGGCAGGGTTATTACCTAATGATTTGATCCCGAATTTTTTACTTTTCTTTCTACTAGAAGTTCTGCCGATTTCGCCATCCGTTGCTTTTGCGTAATCAGATGACAACAACCCAGCAGCAACTAAATTGCCAGTAAATTTATTGTTATTATAATTTGCTTCGTCTCTTAGTTTAGATCGTATTTCTTCTATGGTAGGATCGCGATCAAACAAATTATCGTAGTCATCAGTCTTTAATATTTTTGCTACCAATGAATTGGGATCATCAACATCAGTATCTATCACAACCTTTCGAATACCAAAATTACTTACTGCTAAGTGAGGAACGATAAGTTCACTCGTCGGTTCTGGAGCATCCGGAGGTGTTTCGATGAACGGGAAAATGGTTTCGTATTTAATCGGGTCTTTTGCAAAAGGCGAAGGACCTGTTTCTGCGTTTGCTTTCTGTGCTTGTCCTGCTTCATCTGCCCATTTAGCATGATGAGATGTTCCTGCTTTATTAGCAAAATCAGAGGTGATTGCCTCTGCCGCTCTACCAACCAGAGTTCCGTAAAAGGATGTACCACCGTTTCCTGCACCATCGGGGGGACCCGAATATGCTTTGCCGTAGTGATCAACCAATGTCCCTCCGATAGTTCCCTTGGTACCAAGGACTGATATAATTAACCCTGTAATATTGGTTACCTTCGAAGATGCTGCCCATTCTGTTTCCGCAGTAGTGACAAGGGATTTTCCAGAAGTGATTTCCACGTCTCCTTGTGTCCAACTTCTTAGATTTCCTTTCGAAAATTGATCGGTGTTACCCAAAACAATTGCGCTTGAATTTTTAACAACTTTGGTACTCTTCGAACCTTTAATTACTTTGTTCTCATTCTTATCAACTTCTTTGATGTAACTTCCATGTACTGCAATATCTTTATTTCCAGCAACATCTAAACTATAATTACCATCAACCGTTACATTATAGTCACCGGTAACACGAACGTTTAGATTTCCTTTGTATACAAGATTACCTTCGCCTTCTACGATTACAGTATGATCGCCACCAGTAACTTCAACTTTTTTATTAACTGCTGAAAATAATATTGAACCGTCAGCACGTAATTCTAATCCAGAACCAGAACGATGTTTCATAATCATTCTTTCACCACCGGGTGTATCGTCTATCTCCCAAGAATGACCAGACAAAGTTTGTTCTACTTGGTTGTATGGATACTGTGAAGGTTTCTGGTCTGGAAGATCAATAGACACTCCAATATCGCCACCACTATTATATAATTTAGAAGTAGTCTCGCCTTTGGCAGATTTATTAGTTGAAGATCCAAAAAAATAATCTTGTTTAGGATACTCTCCGCTCGCGTCACTAAAACCGGTTCTTGATATCCCTTGTGTTTCTTCGGTTCCTTCTCCGATGACCTTGATACGTTTTGTTATGTTATCTTTTTTGGTTGTCATTTTGGCAACTCTGCTGTTATTAATTCACTGGGAGTAAAAGGTCCACGAGATGACGGATCATCAAAGAGACTTTTCTTATTGAATAGATCCTCTACATAATCTCTTACATCGAATCCCGGATCTTGCTCTTCTGGATCTATATCGTTATGACCCAGTATTTGACCACCAGGAAAACGATTATAAAATGCCTGACAAAATTCTCGAAAGGTATTCATCTGAGATAAGGTTATTGATGTTGCGCTTCTGTACGAAGTGGGAAACTCTGTTCCAGAAGGCGCATTTATTCCGCCTACAAAAACAATTCCTATACTGTACTCATCATGTCCGTTTATTTCCGAATGTTCACCCTTAATGTTAACTGATCTTCCTCTTTGTAAACTTCCATCTCTACGTATCACATAGTGGTATCCAATACCTCTTCCTATGCCCAATTTAATATGAGTCTTATTTATTTCTTCTGAACCGATGTTTTTATTAGAGTAAGTATCTGACCAATGTACAACAAGTTCAGTAACCTCTCTATTAACCTTTTTAAATTCTGCTTCTAATTCTTCAACAGAAGACACATAAGTGTATACCGCTGTTGATGGGTCTGCGGTATTGTCAGTTGATGATGATTGCATATCAAAAGGATCCGCAAAAGCAGACTCTTCATTTTCTACCAAAACTGTTCCTGCAATAGTCGTATCAAGGTCGTCTAAACTAGCATTAATTTCATCAACGCTTTTACCTGATGCTTTGGCAATTTCATCGACTGCTTGGTCTCTTTCTTCTTTTGTTCCCTGAGTCAATCTTAGTATTTCGTCTCGTTTCTCAGCAGACAATGTCGGAGCAAGTTCTTGAATTCTGTTGTTTCCTGCGTTTGACATTCTTTCAACTGCACCTTGAAGAACGCCAGTAGAAGATCCCCCTAGAAGAGATTTCACGCTAAGTCCGTAACCGAGTTTTCCTTGTGTGAGTTCACCAAGTTTTTTATCTACACCGCCGAGAACAGCATCTTTTACAATGCTTCCCAGTTTACCTGTTTGTTCAGAAAAATCATTTCCTAATTTATCAGTATCGATACCGATACCTTTTGTTATTTTATTTTCTACGCTAGTAACAGCACTTGATACGGAACCTTTGAGATCATCACCTAAACCCTGCAACTTGGTTTGTGCATCTGATATTCCGCCCAGATCACCTGCTAAATTCTTACCAACATCACCCGGCGTTGCTGCTGGGTTAACTGGAAGCGTCCCACCGACAACATCTCCAACAGCACCTTCAATTTCTGCCGCAGCAGTATCAGCAATAGCATTTGCTTCAGCAGTAAGTTCATTTAATTTATCTACTGATGGAAATGCTCCTACACCATCTTTTATTTTTTCTAAAAGACTGGGTTGACCTTTTGGCATTACGTTGCCAGATATTTTTTGTACATATCCGCTAAAAACATTTAACCCAGAAATTTTAGAAAGAGTGGCATTGATAGACGAATCGATTAATGCAGCAGGGTTTGCGGATGATTGTTCTAATCGAACATTGCCATCAGAATCAGGTTCGCTCCACGATAAACTTAATTTTATACCCTGTGCTTTTGCTTTGTCTATTTTTTCTTCCCCTGCTAAATTAACAGCATCAGTTAAAGCAGTTAATGAGTCAGTGACCACACCTTCAACGGCACCACCACCAGTTAACTTTCCAGTGACATCAGTAGAAAGAGAACTAATACTTTCTATGCCGCCATTAATTTGTCCAGCAACTTGTCCGACTTTTGTTTCGGTAGCATCAGAGAACGCAGTTTTTAGATCGTTTGCTTTGTCAGTAATTTCTGATTTATAAGCGGCACCACTAGCAGCAACGTTGTTTTTTAAGTTAGACTTAATTGCTTTTTTAGAAAGAGTTTTTTCAACTGTCATGATGTAACCTCTTCGAATGCTGCTTCACATTTTTCTAGCGGATTGTTTAGACTTTTTTTAATATAGTATTTAGTGATAGCATCGCATGCGTCTTTTATGTTCTTGCTCTGTTTAAGTTTTTTATTAGCAAGTCCTTGGGAAGTTCTAAGTTCATAAACCACGAATTGTAATTGTGTTGAATATGTTTTAAAAGTATTCTTTGGATCAAAGAGCGAACCGAATTGTATTAATTTTTGATATCTGTTACCTCTTTTAGTGTCCCACTTACCTATCCCCTCTTCATCGCTATCATCATCAGAAGCATATGTTTCAAAATTAGATGCTGTTTCTAAGTTTCCGGTAATAGCAGCACTCTCCATTGGAGTAAACCCATTGTCGATAAAAAATTTCAATGCTTGACTTCTTCTTCTTGCTACACTTCTTCCTGTTCGAGAGTCATCATCATCTATTTTAATGTTGACAACATTCTGTTGTTTTTCTTGTTCAGTATTAAAAGAGAATTCTTTTTGTCCGTCTCTTCTTTGCACTTCGGTAGGTAATTCAATCCGAGGAAAACTTCCGACTATTAGTGGTAGTTGAGATGATTTACCGTCTAAAAACATGCCGAACACAAAAGCACCCGCTGTCAACTGTGGTATTCTTCCTAAACCAGATATACCACCTTCGGTGTTGGGTATCAAAACTTGTGCCCACGGAAGATCGCTTTCGCTAATATCACCCGTATACTGGTTGTGTACACCATATATCCGAACACGAACTCTACCTTCAAAACCAGGTGGTGGAGTAGCGTTCACTACGGTAGCAACGAACCAACGAATATCATCACCGTAATATTCTCTCGGTAAAGAGTTAGGAAAAATCACGAGATTGCCTCTGGTAGTCTGTTGAGTTTAGTCATCTCGCACGTTATGAGATGCTTGGTTTCTCGGAAAACGTGTTTAGTTCTATAAACAAGATAATCACCTGTCCAACGATTGTCGTAAATTTTTTCTGTGCCTTCTTCTGACGATAAAACATTTAAACGGCATCTGTCTCCCACTGTTGCTTTTGATATGAGAAAGGCAATCCCAGGAACAACAATGGTAATCATGTTACTCAATAATGCTTGACGTATTATATTGTTCTTAATTTTAAGCGAAAAGTCAGCATTAGATATGTCATCGTGGTATGTTCTATAATCCGGATACATATTTGACGAAGTAACCTGATGCCAATAGATTGAGTTGAAGTCTTCTATTGCACGATCTTGGATCTGTTGGTTTTCATCATAAACATCTTGTACAGCAGAAGGGTCTAAGATTTCGTTTGCTTGCATATTTTCCAATACATTTTTAATAGTAATTTTAGATCTGTAAGAGATACCAGTTGCAACATCGGTATTGGTATAGAAACTACCATAAACACCTTCTTCTACTTGCGTAAGACTGTCTACTGGGGAACCGAAATCTATATGAGACACAGTAGTAGAAGCACTGGCAGGATCTAAACTAGTTGACGCATTAGTTGCTGCTTGTGAGAATGTGTATGGAATCTTTTTATTAAATGCTTCTTGAACTAACATTGCATCTAAATCACCTAACCGTAAATTATTATCATGTATAGAAGAATATAAAAAGAAAGGGGATCCAAACTGAGTAGTTGTTCTATCAACTAAAACCTCACATGCTTCGAGGGGTGTTAAATACGGTACAATGTACTTTCTTTCACCTTGGGCACTAATACTGTTTGTTAAATAAGAGAGGTCAACTGTTTTATTCAATTCACTATTTAAAATCTGTGTAATAGTTCTTTCAAGTGATCCTGTATATGCTCTGCTAAAAGGTTTTAATGCGCTAACGTATGCATGAGGTTCTATCATCTCAAAATTGTAAGTCGATGAAGTATCATTCACTTTAACAGTTTTAGTTAATGCATATAATAAAAATGTTTTATCAATAATAGATTCGGAATTTTCTTCTGCTCCTGAAATTCGGAGAGTTAAATATTCAGTTCCTTTGAATGATATTTTACTAAAAATTCCTGTATCATCTGTTATAATGACAGAACCCGTTAACCACGCAGACTCTAAATCTTCATAGATGATTATTTCGAAGATATTACCACTAACTTCAATTTCCTTTTCTAGAAATCTGTCAGCAGTAATAAAAGCTTCAACAATTTTATATTGTTGGTCTTGTCCCGCCATAATTAACCTTTAACCAGTCGCTGGAACTCAGAAGTAATCCTTGAAATCAAACCGGGTCTAATTACTCTAATTCTAGCAGCATCCTCATTGGATTTTTTGAGGTATTCATAATTTGTAACTACCGCACTTAATCCGGGAACACCAATATCAATATTACCACCATCTGGATAAGGTCCAGGAGAAATGTCCACTCCATCTACAATGTCGGTTGGGTAATCTGGATCTAACCATTCACCAGTGCTACTTTCATAATGGTGAAGAGCATTAGGTTCTATTACTAACCCTGTTGCGGTAACCGTGCTGACTTCGTCTTGTGTTTTGAATTCTGTAATATCAGGAACTAACAAATGAAACTCTTTTCCGTTTCGAACTTCATCTTTAACAATCACTTGCCCATAATCGTGGTTTCTATAAACATCTAGACCACCCCAGATATTAACGGTTTCATTAATAAAAGGTTGACTTGCCGGTTTATCGATAGTAATAACGGTTGGGGTTAGATTAGTTATCTTACTTCCTGATTGGATACCGGTTCCTGTTACATAGTCACCTATTCTTGCATCTATTGTAGAATAATCGTTGACATACAAATCTTTTGCGGCACCACCCCAAAAGGTAAATGTGGTTGGTTGAGTGCCATCAACAATTTCATAGTCATCTTCTGTAACGTTAGACAAAGTGATAATGTTATTGATTCGATCGATAGCAGTAACGGTAGTCCCTACTGGTATAAACAACCCCGAGATATTCATACCTTCAACGATTCCAGTTGTAGTCGTAATAGGTATTTGATTATCAGGCAGAGGATCGTCTCCACTAGTTCCTATTGCTACCGTTGAAGTAAACGTACTAGCTTCCGTTCCTGAATTTGTTGTCGAACCCAAAGAATATTTCCATTTACTGTTCTCAGTGAACAAGTTGAAATCTGCAACAGTTACCGGATAGAAAATAGCACCATCATATCGTTTGACAGCAAAACTTTCGAATCTATTTTGATCTAATGGCCATCCGGTTTCTCTTAAAATAGGGTTCATCAAAAAGAAGGTCCAATAATTATCGGTGGTCCCATAGATCTTCTCTGATAATGTATCCGGACGCTCTCCGTCTTTTATATAATAATAATCATAGAATGATACGAGATCATCGATCTGATCTAAAAGATCTACGTAAATAGAAAGATCTTCAATAAAGACTCTTGTTGACTCGTCTTCATTACCAAATCGATACTCAACTAATGAGAAGTTTTTAAAATAAGACATTAGTATCCTTGATTCACGAGTTTTCGGGTTAGTGCTTTGCTTTCTGAGAAAGCAAGTTGAATAGAAACATCGCTGGGATACCCATCGGAGTGGAATCCCATACCGTTCTCGTTATAAGTAGTTGTAACAGTTGTCAGATATGCGTCAAGAAATTTGTTCCCGACACGTTTACCTTTATAAGTAGTGGTTATTTCAAAAGGGTCTGGGAATTTATATCCAAGGGACACTTCTGCTCCGCCAATGGTACCTGTAATTTCATCAGGGTATAATTGATATCGGAAAAATTCTACTATTTTTTGAATTTCTATTGCTTCGTCTTGCGATTGTGCAATCAACCTGAATGTAAATGGTATTGTCCGAACAGGAACACTTTCTAACAACATTCTTAAATTAGGATTAGCAGTAACCCTAGTTGCGGATTTAACTCCTGCTGATATTTCTTGTGTTCCAAATGTTTCGGCAGTTCGAGTCAATGCTAGTGCTGCTGCATCTTTATCGATTCCTGCGCTATTAAAAAGACTTGTAAACGAATCGATGCCTTGTGTTAATCCTGCACCAATTGCTTTAATAGCAGAACCACCATTTTGCAAACCTGCTTCAACACCAGCACCCATTGTGCCAAGAGTAGCACCAGTATATTGAACGGCATCTGACACTACATGACTAGTAGGAAGATACAAAGTTACATCTCCTCCATACTTTTTTTGTGCTGCTGGATTTTCGTAACTATTTTGTGCCGATCCTTTTAATTTTTGTGCGCTTTTATTTGCTAACTCAGTTCTTTTCTTAATTTCATTAGGATTGCTAGACACTACTTTGTCAATTTTGTTATCTAATTTAGATATGCTGTCTGAACTTAATATGTTGTCCACGAAATTTAAATTTGAGAGTGCTGCTCCTGTTAACGCAGACAATTCTACGATGCGAAATCTAACCTGCCCCTGATAGAGATCTTGATCTCTTTTGGGGTAACGTAACTTGTCTTTTTTGTTAGTATTAAGAGAAGCAGTCTGAGATGCACTAACAGCAGGAGGTGTGGAAGATTTTGCAGAAATAGTTCTGTTCTGTGATTCCGTTTCGCGTTGTTGTTGCCTCAGATTTTCTTTTTCTTTCTGTGCACGTTTTTTTAATGTTCCACGAGTTGGCATCTATCTTTCCATCTAAATAGGATTTAATATTCTTTTATTTATAGCGATTATATGGCGTATTCTGGTAAGTACAGGATTAAAAATCAAAGCAAATATAAAGGTGACCATACCAAAGTTATATATCGTTCTTTGTGGGAAAAAAGTTGCATGATGTACTTTGATTCATCTAATGATGTTAAATCATGGTCTAGTGAAGAAACTGTTATTCCTTATATTTACGATGTCGATAAAAGGTATCATCGTTATTTTATGGATTTTAAAGTAACATGGAAAAACGGCAAGACCAGTTTAATCGAGGTAAAACCAAATAAAGAAACAACGCCGCCAAAGAAAGTAAATGTGCGTAATAAAAGATATATGACAGAAGCATTAACTTACGTTAAAAATATGAATAAATGGGAAGCGGCAAATAATTATGCGAAGGATCGAGGGTGGAAATTCGAGATATGGACTGAAAACGAATTATACGAAAAAGGTGTTATGAAAAAACCTTTAAAAAAGTTAAAACCTTTAAAACCTTATTCTAGAAAAAAGACTAAATAAGATCATGAGCAATCTTTTTAAAACAGTAGAACAGGAAGCATTCCGTGCAGGAATAACACCCCGCACTCGTCAGTCTCGTGACTGGTTCCGCAAGAAAGTGTCGAATATGAGCGTAAATAGGCGCAATTTAATGCGTGAAGAAGAAATAATTCTAAGGAATCGTGGCGGTGTTGGCGGCATGTATATGTTTTTTTATGACCCTAAGACCAAAGACACTTTGCCGTATTGGGACAACTTTCCATTGATCATATTTGTTGAAGGTACTAAGGGTGGGTTCTATGGTGTGAATTTACACTATCTCCCAATGACATTGAGAGCAAAATTTCTAGACGGGTTAATGGACCAAACTAACAACGAGAAATTCGACGAGTCTACTAGATTTGAGTTATCGTATAGTTATCTTAAATCAGCAGCAAAACTTAAATACTTCAAACCTTGTTTTAAGAAATATTTGACTTCTCGTGTAGAGGGGCAACTTGCTTATGTTCCAGCACCGGAGTGGGAAATTGCAACCTTTTTACCAACGCAACAATTTTCAGGATCAAGTCAAAGTAAAGTTTGGAGTGATTCAAGGGATAAGATATGACAAATAGTGTAGATCAACTGTTAGGAGAGGTTATAGCAAAAGGTGGTGTTGCCAAATCAAATTTATGGCAAGTCACTTTACCGTCTCTTGGTATATACGACACGAACAGTATAAATTTAATATGCACCGAAACCTCTACTCCTGGTAGAAATATAAATCAGACTGAATTGCAGATCGGTTTAAATAGAAAACAGATTGCTAACGGTTTTGGCATTGTAAATGTACCAATGACATTTTATGTTTTGAACGATCCGTATATTTTAGACTATTTTGAACAATGGCAAAACTTATGTATCAACCAACAAACTTACGAAGTTGGTTATTACACAGAATATACTTTCCCTATAAAAATCGCAATATTGAAAAAGGGATTTTCTTTACCTCTTCTAAAAAAAGAATTTCCGGTACCTTTACCTACATCAGTAAAGAACCGTTTACCTAGAATAGGTCCATTGAATTTAGCACAAGGTCAATTAGACCTTAATCTGGCAACAGACGATAAAATATTATACGAATATGAATTGATAGATGCGTACCCTTCCGCTTTTACGGGAATGGCGTTAGTTAACGATGTTGATGCAGAGTTACTAAAACTGTCAGTAGAATTTACGTACAGGGATTGGAGATCTTCTTCAAGTGCAGAAAAAGGCGAAAATATTTTCGGTGAAATTTTAGACAATCTTACCGGTGGACTATTTAATAAATTAGGAATTTAATTATGGCGTTACCAAAACTTAATGATACCCCAAAATACAGTATTGTGGTCCCTTCAACAAATAAGAAAGTCCGATTCAGACCTTATTTGGTAAAAGAAGAAAAAGTATTGTTAATGGCAGTTGAAACAGGTGATCAAAAAAATATCATTGAAGCAGTAGTAGACACTATTGCGTCTTGTGTTTATGACAAGTTGAACACCGAAGATTTGACTACTTTTGACGTAGAATTTTTATTCACTCAAATCAGGTCGAAGTCATCAGGAGAAACCGTTCCGCTTTTATTAAAATGTAGTGAGTGCGAAGTTCCTAATGAAACATCGGTAAGATTAGATGAGTTAAAAATAAAGGTACCAAAAAAGAAAAGTGTGGTTGAATTAAACGACCAAGTTTCTATGGAGTTACGATATCCACCTTATTCAATATTAACAGATTTTGATTTTGAAGATGAATCATCAGAAGCAACCAGAACATTTAAGTTAGCAGGACGATGCATTAAAGCAGTGTTTTATGATGATGAACGTATTGCAAACGAAGATATTACAGAAGATGAGATGCAAGAGTTTTTAGAATCTATGACCACAGAGCAATTCAAAGAGTTATCGGATTATATTGAGAGTATGCCAAAACTTTCGCACACAATGAAGTTTGATTGTGTAAGTTGCTCGCATAGCAATGAAATAGTATTGGAGGGTATGCAAAGTTTTTTTTAGTTTCCCTTTCTCATGATACGTTAGTGAACCATTACAAGACGAATTTTGAGTTAGTGTACGCAGACAAATACTCTTTATCAGAACTTGATGATATGCTACCTTGGGAAAGGGAAATTTATGTTACAATGCTTACTCAAAGAATAAAAGAAGAGAACGAGAAGAGAAAAAATGGCAATCGCTGATGCAACAGAAAGTTTAAACTTTACTAATCCTACGGTATTACAAATTAATAACCGTATAGGCATTATTAAAGAAAACGTCGAAGAAGAATTGATTCCTATTCTGAGAAGTATTGACAAACACTTCGAAAAGTTAACCAAAGCATTGGCATTTAATGCTTTGGAGAATACTGATGAAAAGGATAAAACAAATGATGATGGTCCTAAAACACCAGAGGTAGAAGACACCCCGAGTTTCTTTGATAAACTTAAAGACTTTTTTACTCAACTAGGTAAAGCACTTATAAGGTTTGTAGGTATTATACTTCCTGCTATCATTGCTGCATTGGGTTTATCCAACATCGGATTTACAGGAAAAGAATTTGCCATGCTTAAAACTATCAGAGCATTTTTCTCTGGTGGATGGTGGGCAGAAAAACTGAGCAAATTAGCAACGATGTTCAGAGAAAATAAAACTGTAATAGCAATTAAAGAGTTTTTCAGTTCAGGACGAATTGGTACAATTATTGATGATGCTATGAAATCAGTTAAAGCATTTTTCTCTATGGAAGGTGATGGTTTAATTGCTAAGGTTTTTAGAGGTCTCAAATCTTTCGGCGGAAAAATTATGGCAGTATTCGGAAAGATAATGTATCCGATCAGTCTGCTTATGTCTGCCTTTGACGGTTTTATGACTGCATCAGCAGATTTTGAAAAGAATGAGAGTATAGTATCTGCCGGTATTAATTTTATAACAGGATTTTTAGCATCTTTTATTGGAACGTTTGTCGATCTAATAAAAGACGGTATTATGTGGTTGATTGGCAAACTACCGTTTGTTGAAGTAGACGAAGAAGGTGCGTTTACTAATTCAATACTTAAATTTATCGATGAGAAAGTAAATGTTACAGAAACATTTCTTAAAATGGGTCAGATATTCAGTGATATCTGGAGTAGTTTTACAACAGCATTAGGTGAGTGGTGGTCAAATTTTAGTCTATGGGATTTTGTTACTGGTGGCAACACTGCAGAAGATCTCAAAGGAATGGTTACGAATGGTGTAACCTATGGTAAACGAGAAGGACAACAAGAAGAATTAGCAGAGGTCGCAGCAGAAAAATCTGATGCATCAGGCGGTGGAATAGTTCAGGTCAATGCACCCACTAATACTACTAATACAACAGATGCCAGCACTTCTAACGTACATGCAGTTGCTGCTAGTGGAAGTAATCCTAAAGGACCAAGGAAACGACAACGTGGAGGCGGTGCATAATGTCACATAGTCCGGGTCATGGTCGTAGTGCCGCAGTTTTTGTGTTATCTTCTTTACCTGCTAATGCCAGAGCAAAAGCAAGTGCTAATCCCAGATCAGTTTTAATATCTGATTTATCTAGTGCTCAACAAGCACAAGCTAACGGCAAAGATAGTGTAGCAATCGTCGATGGCGATACAGTTACGTATCTAGCACCAACGGGTGATTTTCGTGCCGCATATTTTACGGTAAAAGAAGAGAGAGAATCTCAGGGGATATAAAAAGGGACCCGAAGGTCCCTAGTGTTGTTTTACGGCAGTAGCACGGTGGAACAACGATCCTAATCCTCTTCTGCTAACTTAGCAAAATAAGACATTGTGTCATCGTCATCTGATGATGCGACTGAGGGTGCTGGTGCCGACTTCATCACAGGGGAAGGTTCAACCACCGCCGTATCTGCGAAATCGGAAGCAACTGCTTGACCAAGGACCATCAGTAGACGTGCTTCTAGTTCAGCATAAGACTTAAAGTTTTCTGGATCAGAGAACTCATTTAAATCATATGAGGCATCGTATAAAGATTTTAAATAATCTTTATCTTCTGATATTGCTGATGGACTATCAAAAGCAGACTTATCATAGTTACGATATCCTTCGAACTTACGAATTTTAAGTTTAAAGGAGGCACCATCAAAATAATTAAATGGGTTCATAGGTTTTTCATCGTACCCATCACCATTCATTGCGTCCATAATTTTATCATGGATCTTTTTACCATAGGTGAATAACATCACCTTACCTTCGTTTTCGGGATTACCGGGATCGCTCTCAACTAAAACGTTGGACACATAGTGTAGTCTACGCTTTCGTTCCCTAGCAATATCCTTGTCTCGCTCATCTCCGGAATTCCAGAGTTTTGAGTTTGCTTCGGATACCGGATCCTGTTGACCAATCGAAGTCAAAGACTTTTCAATGTACCACTGACCAGTTGGTCCCTTAAACCCGTGATCCCAGTATCGAACCCATGGGAGATCGTTACCTTCAATTGCGGGTAGGAATCGCAAGACGGCATAACCATTTCCTGCTTTATCTACGGTGGGTTTCCATTGACGTTCGTCAACATAGGATTTTGTTGCTTTCTGTTGATCGTTATCACCTGCGGCGGCAACTAATCGGGACAGTTCGTCTGCGCGATCGCGCTTCATTAATGCTTCAAAAGACATATTGTTTTCCTTGTATTGTATTACAGTGTATTTTCAGTGTATTTCACATTATTCATAATATACTAGTATATAGTAGCATAAAAAATTTGATTTGTCAAGATATTATATGGTAGGGGTTATTTTTGAACCTAATCATCAATCTTCTTTTAGGTGCAAATCCAGTTTTAACTAGCAAGTGTGGTTGTCTTGCATTTAACAAAAATGGGGTGTTACTGACATTGGTCAGTTTTACTTCTAAGTCTACATCTTCATGCTTATAATATCCATGAACCAATGCACCAGCAGGTTTAACCTTAACATCAAATGCAGTTTTCAAACTTGCCTCATGATATGTTTTAGCATTAGTTTCGTCAAATCGATAACGATAAACATTTAAATAATCTATACCTTTATTATCATCTAATGGAAGGTTTAAAGATACACTACAATGCATCGGTTCTTCGTAATCGACTTCTGGCCATGGTTCCCAGAACTCACCGTCTTTATCAATATGAATGGCATTATCTAAACGTGTAGGCAGATGAACACAATTAATAGTCCACCAACTAACCTCTACTTGTTTTTCATCTAACCACGATTGCAATGAAGGCACCCAATCTGTTATTGGATGTTTATCGTTGTTAACGGGCATCCATCTGTATACAGAAAAACCGTGTGATTGCCTATCGCCTATGGTTTCATAAGAAGACATTGCTCTTCTCATACCCCATGCACTTGCTCTTGCTTCCTCTACCCAATTGTTGTCAGGTAGAGATACCGCAAAATGCGTGTTAGGCACAAATGGGTCATTTTTCATGTGACAGTTTAACCGTAAAAGTAATTATGTTATTGAAAGTTACGAAATCTGGTTTTGGTACGTAATGATCTACTGTGTAAGACAGTTTATTATCGTATAGTATTGCATTATCTTTTAATAGACAAGTTAGTATAGGTTTCCTATCTATAATCCAATATGGAAGGTTTAACCTTTTTGTTACATCATACTTATCTATGTCATCCAGATCAAACAAATGTTCTATTAACTGTTGGTCTGTTTTTTTAGAATTTTGATTGAGAATTTCTTTGTTCCTCATGATATGCATATCAACTGCTTCATAAGGATCTTCAATATCTGTCGGAATATCATAAAAGTGTATTTTTGAGTTTTCAACTGCTCCGTTTAACGGAATCAACAGAGTTTTGTTTGCTCTATCACATGAATTTTCTGCCAAATACTCAATAGGAAGAGTTTTGAATTCGTTTACATAACTTAAACATTGAACACCAAAGGCATCGACAGTATATTTATTTTCTTTCACATAATTAGACAATTCTTCGCTGTAATCTGACAACAAAACATTGTGATACCATTTATGCATAGGTATCCACGTTTCTTGGTACAGGTTACACTCATCAAACATGAATTTATCAAGTATTTGATACCTGATTCTATCAATGTTCATATCAACAATCATTCAAGTTCCATACTTCTGTTTTTATTTACCATAAGGTTTAATTTGGTTGCCTCAGCTTCAATTTTAGTCTTGATTGCAGGAGACAAATATTTTTTAACGTCCTGTGGATCAAGACCACTCTCTTCGCATAAATGAAGAACCGCGTCTAAATAACTCATTTGTTTTTCTTTCACAACTTGAACTAACATTTTACCAAATTTCTGTTTGGTGAGCATAAGATTATTTAATTTCATATTTCAAATTCCTTAGTCCAAGTTTGTCCTATATCAGGATAAAAAGTTCCGGGTGTTCTTTTAATCATACCGTCTAAATCGTAAGCAGGAGAGGTGCATACGAATTTAATTTTGTACTCTCGATTTTCACCGTAAAAAAGATCGTTCCAAACACCGGTTTTTAAATATGTCCTCATATTCAAGACGTATGTTTCTGCCGACTGTAATGCCAGTCTTCTATCGGAATCTTTACTTTCATGGTCCTTTTTATTTGCGGAAACATATTTTTTCCACACCTCTAACCACTCTCTCACTTTCTTTTCGCTTAGAAAATGGTCATCGTCCAAATCTGCAAGAGAAGGATGGGTAAGAGGTTCCGTTCCCATTGCTTCTCTCAACTCATTTGCTCTAAGCAACAAAGGTTTGAGATTAGAATTTAGACTATCATAAACCTTTGTTGGCATGAACCCGAGTTTTTCTTGGATATACCCATACTTCGCAAATGATGTCATATACACATCAGGAAGAATTTTAGTTTCTTCGTGTAAATCCCATCCTGAAACTTTACGTATCCATTTTTTAAGACTTGCTACTTGTTCCTTTTCTGATACTTCATAATGAGTAAAATCAGTTACCGCATTATATGCATCAATTTGCTTTTCTTCTGTTTTTGCCTTAGAAAACTTTTCCCAATTTGGTTCAGCAATAAGCGTTTTAACTTTTCTCGGAGCAGATTTTTTTACCTTTGGCATCTATATTCCTCGTTTGCATCTACGATTGCATCTAGCAAAGGTGAACTTTTAGTGATATATCTCAAAGCCGACATGTCTTTCGGCAGACAATGCCCACCGTATCCAAACTTACCGTCTGGTCCTGGAACCTGTGAATGAGATTTACCGATGCGAGGATCAAGTGCGATAGCATCGATCATACCATCGAAACCCTCAAACCCACACTCTTTATAAATGCTATACATCTCATTGAAGAATGTAACTCGGGTTGCTAAGAAACAGTTCTCAACATATTTAGAGAATGCTGCTTGTTCTAATGACAGGTAACGAACTTCTTTCAGTTCAGGCAAAACTGGTTTGAACAACTCGTCCCAGAACCGACAGTCATCACCACCGTAGATCGCAAAAGTTTGTTTCATGAACTCTTCTTCGGTAGATCGATGCATATTAGACGAACCAAGAAACTCGGGCGAGTATGTCAGGTTGTAATGTATATCAAGAATTGAATCCATCGTACCAGACGAGATAATAGCAGTATAGTGAATGTCGGTCAACCACACGGGGTCCACTGCTGACTTGATTAGAAACTTAGTGTCAGCGTTTAGTGTGTAATACTTGTCGAGCACTGCTGCAACGTTAGACGTGTCGCACTGACCGTCAGGAAGAGCAGGTGTCGCAACACAAATAACAACCGCATCAGGAGAATCGATCTGTTCATCTCGATAATAGTTGAAACCCTTTGCAGGATCATCAATAAAGACATCCTGCTCACTAGGCAGTTGTTCTAGTGCATGGTGTACTGCTTGCCCAACGGGACCATAACCCGCAACTACGATTTTCATGGTATGTGAATTCCTAGTGCGTAGTTTTCGGCAACGTCTTCTGCCCAGTTAACTGAATGTGAAGTACAATCAACAGTTCGAATGTATCGTGACTGTTCATATAATTCTACAACATATCCGCGTTCCGTCTTAATAACAACTGCTTCATTCTTTCCGTTGGCAGACATATGCCTTGATATAGGTTCTGAGATGGTAACCTCCTTACGATGATATTTCATATTCTTACCTCCAAAGATAAGATCCCATTGTGCGTCAAATTTATTCTGTGATACAGACAGAGGTCTTTGTTTCGATCCTTTCCCGTTCATTCCACCACTCCGGTTTATCGCGTTTAGTCCACTTGGCAAAGTCTCGTTTTGCTTGCCAGTAATAATTTCTGTATGATGCTATTGAATCATTTTTTACAATGCAGTCAGGAAAACTTTTCATTGCAGGAGGTGGTTCTGCGAACGCATCTTCTTTGATATTCATTGGCGGCATCAATAGTGATAATTCTAGATCAACAAATGATTTATGGCGTTTACCATAACGGTATTCAAACTCTGAGCACAAGTTACACCACATGTCATACAACCAAAGATAGTTAGATGAACTAGATCTTGTCCATATATTAGATGGATGGTTAATGTGCGATGCTTTGTATAGCGAATCATTTAGTTCGCCATCATTTAAAAAGTACCGTGCAATTTTACGACCATTCGAAGTTCTGCCGTACCACAACTTACCGTCAGTAACTCTATGAGCAGTTGACATAAGCTGAGCATATTCGACACACATTTTAGATGCATGCGTGTCGCAGTGCATTTCTGCACAGACACGAGGATCTTCGTGTAAATAGAAAACGTTCAATTTATTGCCTCTTTTGTTGTTCCTTTAATGCATCTGCATTGACTTCTACGATATGACGGTAGATCCCAGACAAGATACCTTTATCGCGATGATTTAAACTATTATACATTGCTTTTTCTTTTTTGTCAATGATTTTACCCACTTTACGAAACAACTTTGCTTTTTTACTATTCATACAAATTACCCATTATAAATTTTATCTAACAAATCAGAGAATTCTTCGACCTTTTCCATACGGTTTGGCCAGTATATGTAATCTTTCTCTGGATTTGCTTTTAGATTGTTAAGCAACGGTTGTATTGTATTATACAACTTGCTTAGTCGCTCGAAGGTGTCTAGGTGACCTTCTGCTTGCTCCTTTGCTTGTTGAACAACTTCTAATTCTTCTTCGGTTACCGCAGTAAATCCGAAATCAAATATTTCATCAGTCATTGAGTTCCTCCACTGCTGTTATTACATCCGGAAAATGTGTTCCGAGAATACTCCATACTTTATCGGCAACATCCATGTGCTCTGCCTGAGTACCGTGTCCTCGTCTTAGATCACAATAGTGAATCCATGATCGAAGCGTACCAGACATATAGAGGGTTGTCTCGGTGAGACCCTCGGGTAACAGTGCTCGTGCCTGTTCTTTTGCGATACCACTGTTGAGTGCCATCTCATAATAGTCCTTTGCAACTCTACTGACTTCTGCTTGCATCTCGTTAAACACGTGTTGAGCAGTCTTCTGACGCTCTGGATCCTCGTGTTTCTCGCTCAGTTGACGATTGGTAGGGTGCTGTTTACGTGCCTCACGGGTCGTTACAAACGACTCTGAGACGGCATATCGTTGACTAAACTCTTGAAATGAGAAGGATCGATGCCGTAATATCTGCCGTGAAATGTCACGGGTAGTCTTAATTTCCATGGTAACACTCACCATCTCAAACGGACTCCAATGGTTTTCTTTAATGAGATATCTCAGTAACTTACTTGCTGTTTTGGTGTTGTTTTGGTTGTTAGGATTACTAACCCGAGCAGCATATGCAACTAGATCGGATGCGGTATGGCATCCTGTAATTGCGCTTGGGGAGGTCATGCCTATTAAATTAACTTCGCATGTCATACTATATTTTCCTTACGTAAATAAAATCACCACTTTTTTTGTCTTTTGCGAGGGACTTTCCTCTCATATAAAACCCATGGTCTTGCAACCAAGGGTCTATATCTTTGAGCAGGTCTTGATCGTGATATAACGGTTCAATTTCTATTTCTGTCCATATAAACTCAACATCATGAATTCGTTCTCCCAGACCTTTCAATGCCTTTAACTCTGCTCCTTGAAGATCCATCCAGATAATCTGAGGACCTTTTATGTTCTTCTTTTCACAGAAGGTGTCTAAACGAGTACACGAAACCTCAATTTCATTCTGAACATAGTGTTCTCCCATTTCACTCTCTCTGCCATTCGTGCGATATAAACTACTTGCACCTTGGTTTGAATCAAACCATACAGACCGAGAAACAACCCTGTCTATGGGGTAGAATTTACACTTGCCATCATAATCATTCACGGCAACTGAATTTAATGAGACATTATAACAATCTGTTAAATTTTTCTCGATAATAGGAATCTGAGCAGGGTTTGCTTCGAACGTTTCGATAGCAGCATTTTCATAGATCTCAGAGAATAGTGCTGATTCCAAACCATGGCAAGATCCGATATCAAAGATACTTCTAATCTCGCGAGAGTTACCCAAATGCTCTTCGACCAAGGATAAAAAGGAGCTTATATTCTCTGCCCTATAATTATTGGTCATAAGCTCCTTCCATATAAGTTCCTGGTACACTATAATATGAGATTACGGTATGCATCGCACTTATAAGAGAATCATCCATACCATCACTATTCTCTAGTTGCCATTTAAGTTCTTCTGCAATCAATTGATCTACGAACTCGTCTTTTAAAATTTCACTCAGTACCACTTTCACTTACTCCTGCTTTTTCAAAGGTCATATCGACCACACCTGCCTCAATCAACTTACGACGATTTCTCATATGTTGTTTTTGAGTTTCTTCTTTACTGCCACCGTAGTAAGGCACACAATGACCTTCTTCAGACATAACTGATGTGACGGGTCTCCACGCATCGTTCTCCGCGTCATATACATCGAAGTCACCAAGGATCCGACCGAATTTGCCTTTCATGTCTTCGCCGTCTCGGGCAACTTGTGTTTTCAATACGGGTTTAGGACCGAGCAACTCTTTCAATCGTTTACTTGCTGCCTTACCAAATACTTTCTCTACCTTATCACGGGTTCGACTTTCGGGTGTATCAATACCCATGATACGAACTCGCTCGTCTCGCAACCAGACTCCAAACCCCAGATCGATATCTACATCGACCGTATCTCCGTCGACAACTTTAATTAATTTTGTTCTGTATTCGTACATACGCGTATTATCCTATATTACCTGTTAATTGAATTGGACCATCATATCCTTTAGATATATGTATTGCCGCAGTTTGAAAACCACTTTGAGGCCATGGTTTAGGAGGAGTCTTAATACAATAGAATTCTTTGATACCGAATCCTGCTTCTTTGATAATCCGTAATCTTGCTTTTGTCGTATAATGATTAATTGTAATCAGATACACGATGTCATTCGCAAGATGCATCGAATGAATCAGAAATTCTTTGATCTTACTCCATGGTGGATTTGTAACAATCCAGTCAGCATGTTCTTTGTAGTGAAAGAAGTCTTTGCCTTTGCTCAATTCGCACCAGTCTTTTTCGCAGTCGACCGGATAGTGGTCATAGAATGCACCCTCACCTCGGCAAGGGTCTAGGACCCTGCCTCGGGGAGAAAAATGCCGAATGATGTCTATCGCAGTACTCTTAGGAGTATAGACAATATCTGCTTCGGGTGCGTTTTTCTTCGGAACTAACAGTTTACTCATGAGTTTCCTTCGATTAATTCGGGAAATACCAAACCTGCTTCGGTAAGGTTCTCGATATCCAACGAACCGATTCCTAGTGTTGGGGATACATTGTTTCGTGCTCCGAACTTCTTGTAGAGACTGATTAAATGTGCAACACCACGCTTCGAGCAATCAAGACCGCTTCCACAAAACTGATGGACCATTTGAGGTGTTGTTGCCATTCCCAGACTCATAGGTTTATCGAGTGCAGTAAACTCTTGCCATACTGTTCGACCCTTGGTTGCTGTGAGGTACTTTTCACACACTACCTGCCATTGCATCAGAGTGCATAGCACACCGGCATACAGTGTTTTTTCACCGCTCCAGACTTCGCTATACTTATCGAATGCCTCCATCACTTGTTCCTCACGTTCTCTCATTTGTTCAGAACTCATTCCATCGCGCCATCCAAATGCCTTCCATAACATGGGAGACGTTTTCACGGGTTTCCCATCAACCGGACCAAAATCTCCGACTCGAAGGTTCATCTTTTCGAGGAGATTATAGCAGTATACGCTCTCGGGATTACCATAGATCAATCCTGCTTTTAGGATTTCGGGATGATTCAGTTTAGAGATGTTTTGATTACTGCCCTGATAATAGACTGCTTCAAATTCTCTAATCTGATCAAGGGTTGCACTTGCTGGATATTCAAACTGTGTAACAGAAAATTTTCTATCACTCTCTTTCAATCCATAACAGATAATTGCCATGACTGTTTGATGTTGACCATCAAGGATCTTTCTGGTTCCATCAGGTCTAGCAGAAACAACAATATCTTTAACCAAGTGCGTATCATAACCCATTTCGGTTAGATATTTTCGTACACGATTAGCTTGTAGAACACGTTGCAAATCTTTTGAGATTTCCATGTCTAACAGTTCTTCGACCGTGCATTCAATTTTTGCTCTTTTCACGTCTAACTTCTGTTCTTTGAAAAAGACTTTATTGTTTGTTGCTAGGTCACACAGGATGGGATCATTATTGATCAATTGATTAACTTTCATATTGTATACTCCGGAGTATCGTACTCCATTATTTTAGTTTATACCGAATGTATTATTACAGACGATATATTAATTATACACATTTTAAATCAGATGTCAATAGTAGGATTAGAAAACATGTCAAATAAATCATTCCTCTCGGATATCTTTACTTTACATGATGGATATCTTTCCAGCAACTCACTACCTTCTATAAAGATGAATCGCACAACAGGCATATCAATAATGTCTGCAATACAGTATATGTTAGACTTCACAACTGCATGTGCTTCTTCCTCTATGAATACACGTCCCTGCCCCAGCATACGACTAGGCATAAACTTACATCCACCCTTGGGAGTAAAGGTCTTTGCCTCGACTGTTTGCCCAGTACGCGTATCAATGAAGTCATGGTTCTTAGAATTATCGGGTATCAGACAATCAAAAAATGATGTGCACCACAACTCCAGAATATGACTAGCATGTCTACCATCCTTGAACAACTTAATCAATGATTCCATAGGAACGAGATCAAACGATATATCTTTCATCTCACGCGTATACACGGTATTCAACTCAAAAGCATTCATGACAAAAATTTACTCCGGAAAAAAAAATTATAAAAAGGGACCCATAAAGTAACCCCGCTGGTTCCATCGATCTTGGGTAAAGGAAACGGGACTCCCAACCTCATTTCTATACAAAGAGGGGGGGGGTGTCTATCCCATCACAACACCAGAACCAATGCGAAACACAGTGCGAAGATACCTAACACACCCACTACCGCATCACACAATCCTTTCATGAAACTGTGATCAAAGTCCTCACCACTATACACAGGACGTTTATACACACCACCTACTTCATTATTAGAATATTTTCTCATATTATACAGTCCTCACAATGTATGCGGGTTTAGATGAATCTAATTTCAAGGAATCATCCTTGACCTCAAATGCTTTCCAAGAAGCTTCGAACTCAGAAAATCCCTCAGCAGTTCTAGGAATTTCATCCCAGATCTCAGCATTCTTCAATGCGTCAAACAAAAACTCTGAAATAACTTCCTGTTTCTTTGCTGCACGATCAGCAACGTACTCAGCATAGGTGTCAAAATCAGTAATCCGTTTAGTCATTACACTTTCTCCTGTGAATTTGCTATCTTCAAAGCAAATCTTAACAACTTTGCATCTTTACCTGCTTTTTGCATCACAGGAGCACCTTTAGGTGCATTCTTAAGAGTTTCTATAGAAACGTTTTTCAATTTAATTCCTCATCGTTTAAAATCATATTATAAGATACTTTTCGGAATAATACAAGTGAATTGTGGGAATACATTATATTCCACTTCTTCATGTTTCCTTCGGTAATGTGTGACTATTCGTCGCATTATGAGGAGCATTATACCGCGATTATGCGGATCTGTCAAGCTTTATTTTTCTCTTTTCTGCTGCTGTAAGGTCACGAAACTTTCTTCGAGAAACTGACCACTGCTTCTTAGGGGCAGAGAAGTAAATCGCCTCAGAGGACCCCACAGGGACGTATCCGATGAGGTTTGTGCCCTCGGTGATGTATATGTGATTTGCTTGGGGATAGTTACATTTATCCCAGATAGTGATTTCTTGACGTACTCGCATAGGGAAACTCCATAATGTGATGATAACATCTTACCACATATAGGAATTTGTGTCAAGTATTTTTGAGGTGTGGGGGAAATTAAGTTGCGATAGATAACTAGGTAGGGTCTCCGCACATATCCTAATTTGTTTATTTAGATATACTCAATCCCACAATTACCCACATTATCCCATAATTTGTTTCTCATAGTGTACATTGTATAGTTTATGAAACATAATTCATAATTACTGCATTCTACGAAACACGTGTTCCGTGTTTATTGATTGGGTATACCCTTGAGCAACAACTTTTTTGTGTACTAAAATATAGTCATTTCTTATACGATTAACAAGCACATAGTCATATTTTTCGGTGAACCTTTCCATTATTTCTTTAAGTGTACCCGATCTTCTAAAGATTTCTATTATCACCACAGGTTTATCTCGTTGTAAGATATCATTGCAATGAGACACGAAATAATTTTCTGATTGTTCTATATCGACTTTAATAAGATCAATGTTTTGAATATCGTATCTATAAGCAAATCTATCAAACTTCGTTACCGGCACTCTGAAATTTTCATCATCTCTTTCAACATAATTCCCTGATTTAAGTGATTCCGGAAATGGATGAAGAGAAGTATAACCCCCCCATAATGCTGATTTAACACGAGTCGAACCCTCAACCTCATGTATGGCATAGTTATGATGAGTAATGTTATTATACTGTTGATTATTTATTTTCGCACATTCTATAAAAGGCGAATACATTTCTATTGCGTGTACATGATCGAAGTTTCTGGCAAAAATATTACTTGCTGCTCCATATGATGATCCAATATCAATACAGGTGCGAAAGTTTTGAACATAACTCATTGCGCTATAGAACATTCCTTTTTGCCATTGCAGAGATTCGAGTGAATAATCATCATAAGCAAGATCTTTTTCATCATGAAGAAGAGTCCAACCTTTGACTATTTTAGTTTTCATTTCTTTTTTGATATTCCTCTTCGGATCCTGGATATTGTGTCCAGCAGTAGGTTGCAACCATTGTCATGAAAATTGTTGACCATAGCAGTGCGTTGAGATTATACGTTGTGAACCATAGAAAGAGTAGTGAGGAAGACATCACAGTGACCATGGCATATTTTGCTTTGGTTGGAAAGATTCTTTTCTCTACGAAGTTTGTGAGAAATGGTCCAAAATGTTTGTGATTATACAGGTAATCATGCATACGTTTTGATGACTTCGAGAAACAATATGCAGAGAATACAAGAAATATTGAGAATGGAATACCGGGTGTGACAAATCCGATATAAGCAAAAACCAGAGATATCATCCCGAGTGTGTACCATAGTGCTTTCTTAATACGGGAACTGTTGTTTTTTGAATTGTGTGACATAATCGGGTTCTAGTCCAAGGGATATCATGACGTTTTTTGAGTTGGTGTTTTCGAGTTGATTTCGACAATATTTAGATCGATTAGATTTATAGTCTTTTAGATGTACCCAATCAACGGTGGTATTCATGAGAGTGTCAAGATCTTTGAACCATGCGTGAAGATTTTCTTTTCCCATGTGAACGAGGTTTTTGATCTCTTTGGGGTCATCGGTTGCACCAGCAACTACCATATGAGGGGAGAATATTTCCCGTGCCCAAGGGGGTAATGCACGTGTGCGTTTGGGAATATAGGGGGTTACGTTGGTGATGAAATCTTTGGATGCTTGGGAGTAGTTTTTGGAGACTGGTGACATGTCATGAAAACATCCGGTGACTTTGTTCTTGCCACAAATGATATCAAACCCGTATATGGGCATGGGATAATCGTCTTTTGAGAAACAGGCAATATGCATCATCCACATTTTTTTGGTGTCGCGGCAGTCGATGATGGATATATTTGCGAGATCGGTCTTTTTCGAGGTGTATCGAATATCCGTGTGCGGTCCATTTTGTGTGATAGTGGGTCGATCACAATGCCCTTCCATCATGATCTGAGCATATTTGCTGAAATCAATAAATTCATCCCATATCATGGCTAGTCATCTCTAAGTGGTCTTTTGATATTGCGATATGCCATTTAAAACCGATTTTTACCTCGTCAATGTAAGGTCGATAAAGAGGAGCATCATAGGTCTCACAATACCGATCTCGAACCAATTGTCTTTTAGCAACTATCTGCTCGAATTGATACGCAGAAGCAGTGGTAGGATATTTTTGTTTCATAATTTGCCCACCATACATGAACCCCATATAATTCAGGTAGATATGTGCTCGAACATCAGAACAGACATTTTTGAGATAGGTAGCATAGGCAATAGCAATGTGAGACGGTTCTGCCCACCAAAATGCGCGAAGTTGTGCTAGATCGTTTTCTAGATAGGGCAAACGTCGAATAGAAGGATCAACACACAAGTCTAGAACAGAGAATATTTCAATGTTTGACATGAGATAAACAGCACGTTCTTCGTCTGTTTGATTGCCTTCGAACATTTTTACATTAAAAGGTTGTTCTTCTAATTCTTCATGCAAATAATGCGTTGCTGACCTGATCGCGTTGTTTGTACTCATCAATGGTTTCCAGTAATTTGGTTGTGTGTGTATCTCTGTGCTCTACAAAAACTTGCTGTCCGGGTGACCCATTGAACGTCATCTCGTCTACGGAAACTATGGTAACGAGTTGGGTAATTGGCATTCCGGTGCGTTCTTCCCACATGATGGCATAAGCTGCTTCTTGCATGAAATATTGTCCGATCCAGTTTCGCTTCTTAGGTTTTCTGCTGGTTTTGAAATCGATGATGGATAATTTCCCATCGAACTCAGCAACACAGTCAACACGCCCAGCAACGCCAAGGTGATCGCTGTATAACGGAAGCTCCTGTCCGAACACTGTTCCGATTCGTTCATCTAGCACATCCTTTACTGTGAGAAATGATTGTATAATATTTGGGTTGAATTCTGCTTTCAAATCTTCCATTGACGTATTGTCAATATATTTTTCAATGAATTCGTGAACGGCAGTACCTCGCCGTGATGCAATTTCAGATACTTTGTTTGCTTCTTTGTCACCTACCTTCTTACGCCATGCTGCTATTGAATCTTCGGAAAGAATCGATAGCACTGTGGTGATGGATGGGTAATTTTTACGCTCCACTGGATGCTCGTACACACGACCATTTTCTGTGGTGTGTGCGATCATGTCAGTATAACCTAGATCTATTTTATCATGTTTAAACACGCGGGGTAACCTTTTGTTGATCCATACCGCGACCATCAGATATATCAGACTGATCGACACGCGATTGGTGAGTACTTAAAGGTTTATTATATAACATTACTCGCATGTTGTCAAGCTTTGGAATCTTAAATGAGTCATGATTGTGGTGAAATACGAATTCTGTCTTGGGAAATTCTCGAAATATGTCCCGCCATATAGGTCTCCAATTATTCAGCAAGCGATAATTGTTGGTGTCTGTTCGATCCGATGAGAGATACACATCTGTGATTGACCTCATATTAAAATCGAATATGGTATCAAATCCATATAGATGAATAACATCCGGTTTGAATTTAGTTGCGGTGTAGTGTACTGCCATATGCCCACAATTAAAATTAGTGGCATTTCCCGCATATTTTGGAACGTGTGTGTAGAATTCTTTGATGTTGGGTGCGTATTTCATATAAAATGCGTGTCGAGAATTCATCCAAATGCGAGGTCGTGTTCCTAGCACCCAATTATATTGATCAATTGCTATTTCACCAGCAGTGAGTGCTGCCATCATTTTAAAATCTACCATGCAAGTCGCATAGACTTCTTTTGCAGGAACTTCGAAGGGTGGCATGTTGCACAATATTTTAGTGCCTATCCTCGGTTCTTCCAAATAATATGATGCTTTATCACCATTTCCTAAAACATGAATTTCTTTACTGCTCATTATAAATCATTTTCTCAATTTGCATATTACCTTTCAGTCCTGTCCAATGCATACACAATTTATTCGGTGAGTCTTCTCCGTCTAATAATTGTATACGCAACCAATTGTATATGTTAGGCAGATCTGTGATGTTGGATACTCGTTTTAATGGTGATTCTTTCAGGATTTCGTGCAACACTTCCTGATCACCTTGCTTAGGGTTATCTATACAAGATCTTACCCACTCATTTAAAATTGTGGGTTTATCTCTTATCGCAATGACACCAGAATTGTGCCACGTTTCACCGCGTCTTTTTGACCATGGTTTGTCTTCTACCATGCCAATTTTGTTATTTTCTATAAATTTAAAAATGCCAGATAGATCACCAAGAACGTGTATATCAGTGTCCAACCACACTGTTTCATGACTATCGACGAGTTGCATCGTTTTTGGTTTCAAAAACCAACCGTTTGCTCTTTGTTTGGGTATATCAATCACATCAGCAAATTCACTGACCTGATATGCCCATGCTCTCGTCTCTGATGACATGCCAAAATCAGCAAGTACGATGGGAAGAGTATTATGTTTCACATAATTTTTAAGAAACCACTTCAACTGCCATTCTGTTTTTGTGTCACACCCTGTAACAAATGCTCTAGGGTACTTGTATGATGCCATACGTATCACTCCAATTATGTTTTGCTCTGCACCCAACATCTCTTTGAATAGTGGTAAAGTTGTCTCTTGCTTCTACTGGCCATGGATAATACTCTTGTAACCATGGAAAATTCTGTATATTCAAATATACATCAGTTGGACCCGCCATTGCGGTTTGAGTTGCATGTTCAATAAGACTTTGAGCACCTTCGGGTGATACTGAATAAGCATGAGCACCAGGAAAGTATCCTTTGGACACAAGCGGTTGAAATCCCATTTTTGGCGGTTGTTGAAACTGACCATAACTAGGGTGTCCAAAGTTGACAATGTGCAGTTTTTGTTTAGTGCCATAGAGATATAGTTTATCAAAATTTTCTGGTATAGAATTCACAGCAACAGCATCGTGTTCTAATATGAGTAAGGTTTCGTTTAGAATTACACTCTGTTCCCATAATCTAAAATGAGACATGAAAGCAGACATACAATTTTTAACATATGATCCGCCATTTTCATTGAAATATTGACTTTCGATACCTTTATTTTTAAATAATGAGTATATCTGATCTTTCGGAGTTGTTGCTCTCCATTTCTCGACAGTAATATGTTTATTAGTACGTTCGAATGATTTGATACACCTATTAGCAGCAGCAACAGAGGCAGGTAAATCCATAATGGTTATAACATATGCTTTCATTTCGTGGTCGTAGATATTGATGGTTGTATGGTGGTTGCGTAGTCAGTAAGGCACCCGAGCATGCGTGGCATCAGTTGCTTACACATGATAGCATCGTTTGGCCATGCACCGAAATGACGCACCAGTTCAATGAGTGTTCGTGCTCCTATTGGTGTTATATAGTATGCCGAATTTCCAGGTAATCCTTGTGGTATCTGCCTGTTCTCGTCTATCCATGGAGCATACATCACTGCGACACCATGGGACCATCTGCCTTGGTGCAACATGTTATGGTAAACAGCAGACTTCCGAGTTGCTCCACGAGGATCGTTGAGTGAGATGATGTTGTGTTTGTCTATCAATTCTTCTAAATCCAAACGGCGAGTGAATATAGCATCATGCTCTAATATCATATACTCCTCTTGTTCTTCGGCACACTGTTTCCACAGTCGGTAATGAGACATGAAGCATGCCATGCGTTTGGAGGGTTCAGCAGTTTCGTATGGAGTTTTATATAACCCGCTCTGTATGTCAAGATGCCCTTTGGTCCATGGATAATTCCATTTAAGGTTATGTTCTTTGAATTGGTCGATTACATTATCTGCGTCAGTTGCTAGGTATTTGTCAATGACGAAATTGTTCTTGTAATGATTACTTGAATCAATGCATTTGTCTGCAAGTTCAAACGAGTTTTTATCGTCTGATAATGTGATGATTTTTGCTCTCATAATATTGTGGTCCCCAGATATTTCTCAATTTGTGCGCCACCATATACACACAGGTGGTCATCGTCTTCACTCAGTACCTGATACCACCCATTCTCTGCTACTTGTAACAATTTTGTGTCGTGCAATTCTTGGCAGAGTTCTTGGTTGAATTTCGCGGGTGGGTGCATGATCATTGGATCCATAAGATACTTATACCAATCTTGGTTGTCGGCAAACCCCTTTGGTTGAACCTTTGGTAATTCATATAACTCGAACAGGTTGCGGTGACGTGATGTGCGTGTACCAAACCCTATTGCGATATTTTGCTTGACACTTTCTCTGACATATTTTGTGAGGTCTACCTTGTGTGATAGGTAGGTGTCATATCTCACTCGCACAATCAGATCATAGTGCTTCTCTATGCTCTTGAGTTGCTGGGCATGTCCCAATATCTGCTTGGTGTGGTGCTGGGTGCGTTCACGATATTCCGGATCTTTCAAACATCGTTCCCTCAGTGACCTCTGTTTGAATTGCAAATTTTCTATTGGCACATCAACCAGAGGGTGGTAGTGTATATGGGGTTCTTTTAGCAACAAACAATCTAAATTGGGTGGGATCAGGTGTGCCTTGGACCACCACGTAGCATAATAGTAATCAGCATCTGGGAAATGTTTTTTTACAGATGTGTTGCAACGAATGAAACTCTCGTTCGTGCGCGGCACACCAGAGTAAAACACTGCTATGTTCACACAGGACTCCTGCTGAAATGCACGTCTGCTTCGTGTCCTTGGGGGTTGCTTGTGGTCACGTAGAATCCCTCACCCCTGAGATATTGCCTTGCGTTTGCAAGTGTGTTGTTGGTGCCCTTGTACAGTTGCGTCTTTGCGGCAACCTCGATGACACCCGTTTTCACTCTCTTCAAATATTTGCCCATACTCTTGAGCACGTTAATGTCGTTGCCCTGTGCGTCCACGTGAATGAATGCAATCTCCTCAAACTCTATGTTGTCAAGGTAAGTATCGAGTCGAGTAGTTTCTACCTCAATTCTTTCCTGAACGTTAAAATCAGGTCTGCCCTGCCACACATCATGGATGTTATCCGCAAACTCGAATAAACTACTGCACCCATATGGGTGGATCTTGCGTCCAGTACCATCGGTGAATCGCGCATCCGGTTCATTAAAACTCAGGTTAAAATTTGCGGTACCATCGACAAGGTCTACTGCTTGTGGGTTAACGAACACATTGGGGTTCTCCGCAAACCTCTTGTTCGTATGCTCGAACATTGCGGGTACGGGTTCAAACCCGTGCAGTTCCATCTTGTTTCCGAATCGATCTAGAATGCGAGCAGTGTCAAACCCATCGCTCATCCCCACTTCCATCAGAATCTGTTTTTGTATCATGGCATGTACCTTTTTAGTTGTATTGCTCCCCTGTAATTTCGAAACCCGTTCATGCCCAGTATCTGGTGCCAACCTGCATTGGTGGGCATCATACGCTCCTGCTCGACCAGAGAACATACGTTCAGGCATGCCTCTGGTTTGTGGATGGTCATGAAATCCAGCAAAAATGGTTTGGATGCTCTAAATGGCAACAAGGGTTGAAATGCCATCAATTTGTTTTCGTCGTCTTTTCTGTTGGTGTTGCCTATGCCAATGCTCGCACCATCTCGATTGCACTGCTCACACAACTCCATGAGTTTATCGGTGTTGCCCAGAAATGTATCGTACCGCATGCGTATGATAATGTCATAGTTTTTTTTGATAGAGTCTAGTAACAACCAATGTGCGAGGTGCTGAAAATACCCTGTTTTCAGGCGAGGTATCTCAGAACCTTTGTGCTGTAGATGTTCACCATGGACTTCCATGAACTCAGGGACCTGATAGCAGTTATAAGTTGGTTTTGGATCGGGAAAGTATCGCATGCGATCAACGTCCACCTTTGGACGTTCGCTTTCCCACGTGGATAGGTAAATGTCACCTTTGGGTAAATTGGAAAGATGGTTCTGCATCCACCCATCCCACTTGCGGTAGAGTCCCGAATAGAGGATTGCTATTTTCATGACTTGTCGTGTATGAATCTATTAAGATCTTCAGGTGTACCAAGACCCCACATTTCCTTTGCTTTATGAGTGCGTATAACTTTACCGTCTTCGATTGCTTGGTTGTATACTGGACACACGTAGAACTCGTTATTGACACGAATATCTTTTTCGATCATGCGTTCTGCGTATTTAACAAAGTCTGCACCACGCCTCCAATAATAGTATCCCACAGTTGCCTCATCGCTGATTGGGTTCTTCTCTGCGACTTCGGTAACCATTCCTGATTCATTAGTTTTGGCAAATGACCACTTGGGGTGGGTAGCAGTGAATGTCACGATACCACCATCTGCCTGAGACTCTTGCATCTCGTACATAAACTGGATGGGGTCCCAATCAACCCATTGGTCACTGTTAGCAAAGAACAACGGTTGCTCGTTGTTAATCAACTCCTTTGCGAGCAAGGTGGTGCATGCCGCTCCTTCGGTGATGCCATCGACTTCTATCACTTTGCAATTGGGTGCTATGAGCGGAAGCATGTTGTCGAGATGGAATTGCTCTCGATGCTTTTTCTGCACGATGAATATAAAATTCGCGTCCACTCCTATGTTCTCAACAACCACCTGAATCATGGGTTTACCGTTAACGTCAATCAACGGTTTAGGAAACGAATACCCTGCCTGTGCAAAACGAGATCCCGCACCTGCCATAGGAATTAGTACGTTGACATTATCGTCTTTCCATTTTGTCACAAACTGTTCTCCTGTAAGTTTAGAATATATGTTATCCACTGTCACGTCTTCTGGTGCTGACACTCGTATGACCTTTGCTCTTGCTCGATGAGCAGCAGCAAGTCCTTGTGGTGAATCTTCAACGATGACTGTTTCTTCTGGCAAACATCCTTGCATAGACATTGCTTTCCAGTACATTTCTGGATGAGGTTTAGGATTTTTAACATCATCATTTGATATGATGACAGACAAATACTCCATCAATTCTGATTTTGCCAGAGCAGTCAAAACAGTTCGACGTATGCTATTTGAGCACACACCCACCATATAACCATCATCAACCAGTTTTTTAAATAATTCTACTATGTAAGGACGAGACCTGATATTCAAGAATTCTTTCATTGTCAGTTCTTGTTTAAGATCAAAAATTTCTTTGTATCGACTTGGTGGGAGACCTTTTCTTTCAGTCAACATCTCCATCTTCTGGGTTGTTTTCCGTCCGTCATAAATGTTAATATGTTCTTCTTCGGTGATTGCATATTCACCAAGTGCAGTATTTAAACAAGCAAAATGAATCCACTTAGTGTCAATCAAAACCCCATCAAGATCAAATAAAATTAATTTAACCATTCTTATATCTCTCTATGTAATCTGAACATATACCGCGAAATCCCTCTTCCTCCCATGGATAATCTTTGCCTAACGCAACAGTGATTGCAACTCCTGCGCTCTTAGGTAAGGGTGCTGGTTTGAATGGGTATGCCCATATCCAACCTTTGGAAGTAAGTGTATAATCATCTTCCTGATGCCAGAAAGAGTTGAAGGTGCTTGACATGAGTATGAGTGCTTGTGAATTCTTGCAATGCACCACCAACTGATCTCGATACTTCATCATCCATTCTAGATCAACACGATACTCTGGTTCATCATGACCCAACCATACATGAGACTGTGTGCCATCACCTAGTGCCCAGCAATCGAGTTCTACACGGTACCTTTGCTCTAATGCATGCTCAATATATTCTGGTTTGTTCTCCTCGCTTGGATTAGGACCATCGAGATTACCTCTGTGTGAAATGTATATCATATCATTTGCATCAGACGTGCTAAGTCTTCTCCTTTGTGAGGCAGTTTGTCTTTGAGAAAGAAATGTACAAAATCACACTCTGTTATCTGTGTGTTGGCGGTGAACAGTCCATTGAATTCGGATGGTAATTTAGTATGTGGAATCTTCTGTTTCTTGATCCACCAGTTAAGCAACGTCTGATCCGTACTCCACTTCCACGCACCATCACCGTCAATGAATCGCTTGAACTCAAATCGATTGAGAAACTCTCGGGGGGTCTCGTCATTAAGATAGGGTAGTAGGTCCTTGTTGAACACCATCACACCCATGTTCATGAACTCAGCACCGTAAAAATTCCAATCCCAATCTACATCTTTGAGTGTGAGGTACTGCATGCGTGAGTAGTTTTGAATCTTTGCGATGTAGTCTTTGGTCAATGGCATGTCTCGTTCAACACATGCGCCGAACGCAGTGCCCTCTTCCATTGCCTCAAAAATGTTGGGCGCATTCTGACGAACGAACACATCAGCATCTATTACTGCTATCTCGTCATATTCACCCAGATATTTAAATGCGTTCTCTTTCTCATAGATGGGCAAATAACCACCATGCTTTGAAGTTGCTTCTCTACTTCTGTTGCTCATGAATGGATCTGGTGCAATCCTCAACAACGGTTGAGTCTGTACAAAATGATCTATGTTGTGTAAGCGACAATATTCTTTAACACTATCAATACAAAATCTGTATAGTTTAGAGTTTGCTGATTCACCTACTTTTACCTGATATACCAATCTTTTCATCTGACGTGTCTGTTACCTTCCATATGTCGCATAATACCCAATCCACCATTAATATTAACATGATCAATATTGTCATTAGCATAGCACAGTATTTGCCACCAACCCCATTCTGCGGCAAGAAGACTCTCGGTTTTCCACCAGTGATCGACCACACTTGTATTGAACAAACGTGGTTCAAACATTATCATACCATCAAACACTCTTTGGTGCCATTTAGGATTGGTGCTCTTTGATTCTTCTATATGATAAACACCAGTTTCTAATTTCTTTCGTGTATCCCAATGTCTATCTTCTGGCGCATGATCTATTAAAAATCCCGTAACCACTTTATTTTTGTACGTAGCTTCAATATACTTATCAAAGTTTATAGCATAGGACAACATGCCATCCCATCGAAGTCTGATGTAGAGATCAGGTGGTGTGTCTATTGTCTTAATGAGTTCACATGTCGATACTTGTTGTAATGCTCTGGTGATATGTCCAGGTTGAGGTGATTCGTCTATTCCCCTCATTACCTTTTCATGTTTTTTAAGTTGTTCTGACCATGCAGGAGTGTCAACAAAACGGGGAATAGATTTATACGGATTATATGCTTTTGGCATCGGTGTATACACTACGTTATCAGCAGCATGTTTTAAAAGATAGTTACTCGAATCTAACAACGTCTTCATGGAACTTCTATCCCACGTGTGATATCGAAAGGTCACATCATATTTCGGATGATCATAAAAATGGTGATGCATTCTGTATAAACATTCAGAGAGTTGTTTACTTGTTGCGTTTGCTGGAAACTGTCCTGTTATAAGGATATCAATTCGCATTTCTATAATCCTGCAAATCAAACTCAGTGCCATGCATGTGATGCAAGTCACGATCATGATTGGTCCAGACTAGAACCTCGGGATCATCAACTAGAAAATCACAATCATTGCAATAGCTAGGATAGTCACCAGATCGATGATCGTCACGGAGTTTGCTATACGCTTCACCCTCCCAAATCTCTTCGATGGTGTTTTTGCTTGTGTGCCCGAGGACTGCTTCTTCGTCTCTGCCGAGGACCTGACAGCACGGGTGAACAGCACCTCTCTGACCATCAAGACCACCAGCACGAATAACAACATCAGGACTAAAAGGTCTTCCACAAGTTTTCTTTGCTCCTTGGCGTACACCAGTCTCGCTGATGTCGGTCACACCCGACCAGTTGTGCATCTTCCACACCTCAGTCTTCACATCTAACTCATTCACAATCCTTTTATAATGTTCTAATTCATACTCTATTTTACTGTTGTCTGTAATCAGGTGATACGTTGACACTACACAATCTGCGTTGGTGTCGATTACATATTGCCGCATTGCCTTGACCTTGTCCCACGTACTGCCGAACGACCCACCAATGCGATTATACATCCACTTGTCATATGCTTCTACATCATACCCTATCCACGAGAAACGATAGAAGTCTAACCCAGCATCGACACAGTCACGCATGAACTTACCTTCCATGCGATAACCGTTAGAAAATATAAATGCTTTCGCACCATACTTCTTTACGATCTCAATGTATTTAGGTAAGTTTCGGTTGAGTGTTGCTTCACCCGAACCATCTAGGTTGACAACGCGCAGTCCATGTTGAGCACAGTCTGCCACGTTATCCTCGAACTCTTGAAGCGACATTTTTTTGAGGAAGTCTTTGTGTCTGCCACCAGTACGCACGTCTTGTGGGCACATACTACACGAGTAGTTGCACCCTCCGTTTACTTCAATTACCGCCCTATCGATTTTCAATTATATGATCCACTTGTCTTTTATATTTGCTGATGTTGAGATCTAACTTAGGTATAGATTTATCTAGGTGGTCTACTAATGACTGCATCGTAAAACTACGGTTCTTATCCTTTTTGGGACTCATAAGAGGATATGCTTGTGGATCATGAACATTAACTATTTTGCTATCACCAACACATGCGGTGGGTTTGTATAGCATTCTTGCAAAATAATGCCACATACCATCATAACCCATGGTGAATCGTGCTGTTTGCATATGATACAGCACGTCTCTTATTGGAGTTCGATAACACAAATCTACAACAGACCATCCCTGCCCTTTTAATGACTCTATTGCTAGTTCCCAATCCTCATCGGAATAAGATCTCTTCCAAGAAGCAGCAGGTTCTGCATTGAACTTGGGTCTCCATACCGTAACTTTATTGTCTACTGTTGGAATACCCATGAGGTCATCGTTGAACTTCCAACTATTCAGACCTTTGGGTACAATGAGATCGTCTTCCTTCCAATTGCGTCGATGGAGATTTGAGAACAATTGTAATCCAAAATCTAAATCATGATCGAACCGATGCTCATAGGTGACCAGATGTGGTTTATAGCACATACTGTGCACATATTCGATTTTTTCAAATATAGACTCTGGATCTTCAAAATGATATTCATACAGTATATCATGATCCCAATGAAAAATCAAGTGGATTTTTATGTCTAGAAGGTTTGCAACGTAAAAGGCAGTTGACATAGAGAACATGAAGTCTCCTGCTCCCGGAGTACCTCTTACTAATATATCATTGCCCCGCAGAGTCCATTCGTGTTTAGAATACGGGTCTCTAAAGGACACCCCTGCTAGGTGTCTGTTCATATCACATCTTTACGTTATACTTGTCCTGTAAATTTTTCAGTTGATCTGGTCGAATCTTAATGCGTTTCTTGGATCCGTCTTCACCGCTTGCTGAAAATTTTTCTGAACGATACTTATCTTTCGACCTATTTTTATTTTTAGGATCGAATCTTCCATACTTAGCCATAATATTACTTGCCTTGTCCTCTATATTTTTTGTAGTTTGCTTTCTTTCTTTTATTCATAGAGGACGTGTTTAAGTGTCCTCTACCAATAGAAGTTCCTTTTGGTTTGTGTTCAACTTTATTAGTGCTGATGTTCTGCGCCATCAGACTTGTTCCAAACGTTTCATCAGTCGTTCAGCACGATTGGGCACTTGCTTGTGCCAACGCGAGTCGCGACCTTCAACTGCTGCTTGTGCCCAGTCATGCGACATGATTGCTTTGGTCATGTTCTTGAACTTACTCAACCGAGTACGCCCCATGTTGAACATCATGTTGACCAAGATCTGTTGGACCTCATCTGGAAAGTCGTTAAACTCCCGCATGCCGTATAAAGCATGACACTCACTGATTGAGGTGTCGAGGTCTGCTTCGAAGCATTCCCATACCCTTTCTTTTGAAACCTCGGTTCCGAACGGTGAACCCCATTCAGGGTCGTCGTTGGTGACCAAGTGTCCCACACCAAAGGTGTGGTAACCGAGATGGTCTGCATATACTTCATACTTGACTCCCTCGTCGATTTTTAGTGTCTTGAATACTGCTTCCCTATCCATTTAATCCCTCCAAAGTTGCGATATTAATACTTATCATTCTATTCCCATCCATTCCTTAGTCATTATGTAATCTCGCACGAAATCAGATCGCACGATATCTTCCCAACTGAATCTCACATGTGTGAACGGTTTCATGTTGTCTAGTATTGAGAGGAACTTATTAATACCCGACTTGTCCTTCTCTTGTTTAAAATCTGATTGGTGATAGTCACCACAGAACATAATTTTAGTTGCTTGTCCTACACGTGTAACCACAGAGTCTAACTCATGAAAGTTTAGGTTCTGCATCTCGTCAACCAATATGATGCTGTTGTCGTATGTGATGCCCCTAATAAACGAGGTAGACTCGAATGTGATATAATCGTTGTGTACCAACTTATCATATGCTTTGGGATCATTAAACAACTCATAGGTTGCCGCACGATATGGTCCGGTGTATGCGTTCAATTTCTCTTCTATGGTTCCCGGTAGATATCCAATTTCACGTGTGGGCACCACACTACGAATAATATGTAACGTCTCAAATGGTGTGCTCTTGTCCATCACCTGTTCTAACGCAAGATACATTGCAAGGAAAGTCTTACCGGTTCCTGCTGTACCTGTCAAAGCAAGATGGTTCTTATCTTCCTTCCATGCTTTCCATGCTTCTTCTTGGTGCGGTGTGATAGGCACGATGGTATCCATTTGGTCTAGACGAATGTGCATATTTTCTTTTGCAGTTGGTCCTCTCATACGTTGATCGTATTCTTTGCTAACCCGTGCTTTTTAATCTGAGCATCGGATAGACCACTAGTTTTGGTCGAATCGGTTTCGTTTTTCATTTTCTTTAAAAGATCTTTCCAATCGCCAGAAGTCTTGTTAATGATATTACCGGTGTGAGTAACAAGAGAGGGCGAACCAAGAATCTTTTGCTCCCATTCTCCGCTTGCTACCATCTCTTCCTTTTTAGAAATAGAAATAAACATCTCTGTTATTTCTCCCGTTTCAACATTCATCATGTCATATGTCGGCATTTTTTAAAACCCTATCTAGAATATATTCTTTATTAACCGCGCCCAAAAAATTGTCTCCATGGTCTATCGTGGCACGATACTTAGTTGATACTAGTTGATATGATCTGTAATGATCACCTTTAACTTGTCCGTATTTCCTCATAATAGTATGTATCAATCCATCAGAATTACGTGTGATGATATTTGACACTGCTTCATTTATGAGTATTCGAGCAATTTTAGGTGTGAGGTAATAGGCACCTCCTGCTGTGATATTTCTGCTTTTCTTGGTGCGAATGCAATCTGTGCATTCGCAGTATTTCGCGCATGCTGGTACACCTGCGGTTGCGAATGCAACGATGGGTTTACAATTGTTGAAGTATGATAGTTTCATGGGATGTATTAGCAGTGCATCGTGCTCTACTATAATAATGTTTTTATTGTCTTTCCTACATTTGTTCCATAAACTTAAATGAGAATACCACACTGCTTTTTCTGTTAGTGTAATCTCCTCACCTCTTCTTTTTATTCCTGCTTGATCTCTTTTTCCAAAATTAAGGTGCAATCCACAATACTCTTTGTTTAAAGTGTCTGGTGTGCATGCTTTAAACTCGTTAACTTTGAAACCACCTTTTTCCCATGAGGGTTTCACCCTATTTAAATAATATTGTGAAGTTACGTTGTTCTCAATAGCAATTATATAAACTTCTGGTGTCACTAAAACGGACTCCCTCATATGAAGGAGTCCATTATAGATAGGATCACCCCCTGTTGACTTGCTGTATTGCCGCGTCTAAAAATGCTCGTTTCTTTTGCATTCGATGTGCGACATCTCCTTTACCTTTTTTATTTAACTTGTGAATATAATGTCCAAGTTCCCTAGAGTCTTTTTTAAGTCGTTCTATTTGGTTTGCTACCATAGGCAAGTCTCCTTGTTATCGATTTGGATTGAAGTTCACATTATTAATCTGGGATTAAATCTGGCATTGCCTCCTGTACTATCTTTTTAGTTAATCCTTTCGCGGGTGGTTTTTTATTGATCATCGCAACTAAGATTTCTGCGTCACGAGGATCAATGGATTCTAGTATGTCCACGAACATACGTTCGCGTTTTACATTTAAAAGGTCATCACTAGATTTAACACCTTTAACAAAGAATTTAAAATTCATATGTTGTTTGAGTAGGGTTGATGGGGTAGGTGCACCTTCTGCTTCTGGTGTGTATGGGACTGCACCAGAGGGAAGATTCCATACGACACGATCATCGAAGGTTCCTTGAAGAACATCTCGTAGTGCCCAGTGCTTGGTATGTTCTTTTAGGATGTTGACTCTTTCTTTACGGGTGTTTGCCTTTTCAAAGGTTTCGAAGACCTCCCAAACATCACTCAATACTGTATTTACAGGCATGATACCTCACTTCTTATTCAATGTTTATAGGATAACCCATTTTATCCTACTTGTCAACTTATATATTAACCTTTTTTCTTTTGACTTTCAATCCACTTTCTGGCATCTTTCGATTCAGGTGGTTTGTTAGTAAACTTCACTGCGTCTCTATATGCACGAAGTGTTTCTTTCTTGTAGTCTTTGCCGTCAGAGTTATCAACTACAAGGAAATTCTTTTTGCCGAAGATGTTCTGCAATAAACCTACGTTTTGTTGGATGGTGTCCCACATCTTTGCTACTTCTTTGTCGGGTAGTGAACGTTCACGATCACGGTTGCGTTGCAGTGCAGTGTCTTTGTCAGTGTTTACGAATATCATTGCGACATCGTAACCCATGTTCTTCATCATCTTTGCTTGTTTTGCGACTTTCGCATGATCACGACCTGTGCCATCAATGACAAGTCCTAATCGACCTTTGAGATAGAGTTCTTGTTTCTTACCAGTGAGGGTCTTTGCACGACCACGTAGTTCTTGACCTTTGTCGGAGAAGATGCCTTCGGGATCGAGTGCGATACCTGCTTTCTTCATTGATGCTTCGAATGCGTCATCAGAATTGACAACACGGTACCCAAGAGCAGGAAGACCCGTCTTACCGGCAATAAATGATTTGCCGCTACCGGGACCACCAGCAAGGAAGATTGCTTTGAAAATTGCGGGATCATTGACCCCTTCGTCTAGAAATTGTTTAAATCTTAACATGTTTACTGTGTATCTTACACCCTATGAATTCGTTATAATAATCGTCTCTTAATAACACGTCATTTTCAAATTGAAGTTTTGCTTCGTAGTAAGAACACTCGCCTTTTGAGCGACACAGTCTCAATATCACTCTATTATATAGGCTTTTGCCGCTGGCAACTTGCTCCTTTAATAACTCGCTAGAACCATAATAAGTTTTCCAATCGCTCTCTACGAGCGTGTGCTTGCGTCTCTTACGAGATTTGGTGACAGGCAATATCTTTTTCTTCCAAAAGAACTTCTTACCAATATAACGCTTCCCAGTAGACACCTCTTCAATTTCATACACAAACCCATAACTATCATCTGGTGCATGTTCAAAGGGGTTACCTTCGTATGACCATGTCATACTATATGAACAACTTCAAACTGTTCACCAGCACCGTAAATTTTACTTTTGAGATTCTCTGTCATCATATTACCGTGCAAAATAAGAGTGTTTTTCTTAGGAAAAAATCTTGCTTTTCTTCCGAGCATGGTGTATACTGCTGATGCTAATAACTCAGCAAGCATAGTTTGACTGGGTGGTTGGTACTGTGTAACATAATCGATGGGAAGATGTTCTAACTTTTTTGACTCTTGCATCATCGAGACGAGTTCTTTGACTATCCATTTGGACTGCTCTGGTGCTTGATGTTCATAAAGTGTTGTATAATCAGGTGCTACATCTTGAATTTTTTCCATATATCTTGATAAAATATATTCAAATTGGGTATCAAAATAAGCAACTTGTGATAAAACCCTATCGTCGAAACATGCAACTACCATTTTATCTCCCTCGACCAGTATTATATTGGCTTCGTCAGAGGGTCCCGTTTCAACAATCTCTCTCAACTTATTCATGGATTTTCGCCTCTCATGTACATGTTAAATTTATCAAAATATATTTTATATTTTTTTTCTAAACGTTCTTTATGTCTAACTTTCCAGTCAGTTGGAAAATCTTCACGGTATATCCATCTCATTAATGATACACCGTTTGTATCAATTCTCTTGATATTTATCTTGTGTTTTTTTCTTGATAAATGATATAAACATTGCCACCATCCGAACTCACCCGGAAGCAACTGTTTATTATCTATAACTTCTTGTATTTTGTTTACGTCCCAAGCACTTCTATGAAACACCATGCATATGTCCGGTATGTGATATCCATTAATCAAACGGTTTCCCCAAAACTGAGCACGTTTCCCTGTTTCTCTTAATCGCCAATAATATTTGCGTCTGTCAGTGGGAAATAGAAACGTTTGTCCGTGAAAAGACATTCCAAAAACTTTATTAGGATTTTCTATGACTTCGTCAATTAATTCTCTAACATGTCGAGGACTTAAAATTAAAGCATCGTAACGTATTACAACGTACACGTCATGTTTTATACCCATTTCACCTAACGTTTTAATAAGATTGTGGGTGCCTATTAATCTCCAATGTACATGATCAAATTTTAGTTCTTTTGAAGTAAAAAATTTGTGGGTGGTGTGAAGATGGTTTACCCCTTTTTTTGCAGTTAACCAGTATTCATCTCTCTGTGCTTCTTCGGTAAATATACGAGGGTAATACTCTGACTCTTGATTTAACAACAGGTATTGATTTGCCAACCATGGTTGAGGATATGCAAACTCTTTCAAAGGTGGGTCAGCAGTTTTGCGAAATTGCCGCATCCTATTTGTGTCCTCCTTTGTGTTCCAGTATTGATGATAGATTTCATAGGTGTGTTCAGATCCGGTATTTGTAAACACCATATTATGATTATCCAAAACCTCTGTTAAATTATTCATTTTGGTGTTTGGATTGCCTGTAACTAATACTCCTATCGTTGCCATCGTTTTAACGTCACTCCGCCAATATATTTGTGAAAAATTGTATCAATAGAAGATAAATGTCCAAGACATTGACCCCATCCAAATTCCGCACCTATTATATTCTGATCTTTGCACACGTCTAAAACTTTCTCTATGTTCCATGCACGTCTATTAAAAATTAGGACAAAATCACACAAATATTTATCGCTCATGATCTTAGATTTAAATCTATCAATAACATCAAGACGAGTAAGACTTATTTGCGTGTCGTTTGGTGTTCTCCTTGGTGAGTAATTCTGAAACCCATGTACGTTACAAGGTTTTTCTAGGACATTCTCAACATATGGAAGGAAATTTCCCCAATGTACGCAATCATAACGTGTTTTTACATATACCTCATATGATCTATAATGTTCTTCTACCATAGCAATTGACTGTGCAAATGCATACACACCATAATGACCTGTTTGTGATTTACCTTTGGATTTTGTATATCCCCAATATGTCCATTCATCTGGTTCGTACTCAGGGTTCCATTGCATCTCTGGAATGTCGGGGTGACAAAACTGTGTTTTTACATATGCGTTATATTCATCAGGAATTGGACTATAAACCACAGGAAAATCATGCGGGTTTTCACTCAGACGGTGTATGTTCCAAGACTGTAAATATATATCATATTTTTCAGGAGGGAAGGTAGCAATGAGATTAGAGTAATCATGATCCTTTTCGCTTAATCCACAGACAATTACTGCTGCCTTATTCATTGAAGACATATCATGTCCACTTTATCTTCGAACAGTTCTTTTATTTTGGCAACATCAAAAATACGGTATGGAGTTTTCACATTAATACATGTAATGAAATCATCGTATTCTTTATTTATTGCATGGAGTAAAGAACCTTCCGCAATACTGGTTGATAAGTAAGTCCTTCCGTCATTACTAATAAGATGTTCCTTTAAAATCTCACGAGCATTATGTTTGAGTGATGGGTAATCTAAACTATCATGTAACAGTTGCATGTCGAAGGGAGGTTTAATATTGTCTGGAATTTTCTCGGAAGCAAGCATGAACTCTAATTGTTCGTAATCCTCCATACCGGACAGTTCATAGATTTTTGATTTGATATCAGGGTTTTTCACAACATCACAAAGAAATTTAATATTATATAAGTCGTGAACGAGTACTATTCCTCCGGATCTTATTGTCTCACATATTGCGTCTACATTTGGTTTTTGTTGTTCCGATGAACGTTTAAACCTTATACCTAATTTCAAAGCAGTGCTAAAAGAATATATCGCATTAGGATCAGGTTCCCATCCCAACTGTAATGCCTTCCATAACCCCATGCCGTGAGTAACAGCAGAGTGAGAAAACTCTCTTTGAACCGAAGTATGACACCGTTTGTTACTTAGTTCTTGAAAAGTCTCTCTTATAATTTTACGGTTGTAGTCACGAGAACCAGTTAGAATTAAATGTCTACCATGCTCCCAAATCGCATCGTGTTCTTGTCGGACCACCTGACGAAAATTTTTTGATGTTGCGAGTGACACTGTGTGACAATGAAATTTTTCTTGGTCTGCTGAATAAATTGCTTTTCGTTGAGCAGTAACATTGACATTACTTTTAACTGGATTTCTTTGTGCTCTGTAATTATTTTTTTTCCACATTAAATAATCTGGAAGTGCTCTTTGTATGCTATTATAATTACGAACATAGGATTGAACCCATTCTCGTGTATCGCTATCTAATGAGTAGGTGTACTGAGCAGCATGTGCTTCAACTTTGTCGATGTAATTAATTGAAAAATCCAGAGTGTCTTGTTCTGGTAGTATAATATTACTACATGTATGACCAATCCATTTTGTCATACTATTAGGTGATACTCTCCATCTTGGTATCGAGTAGTCTGTTAGTTTATTGTCCAAAAAACTTGCAGTAGCAAATCGAGACGAATCAATCTCTTCCCCAGCAGATATTACAAAAGCATCCTTTCTCATTTGTGAGTAGAAAGCAGAAAAGGCAAGGGCAAGATGGTGAGGGATTTCATTAGAAGTTACGATCTCAAAACTACGTAACGATTTGTTTTTATCTAAAAAGGTTTGTATCTCGATTAGACTGAGATCTATTGAAAACGATCTTCCGTCTGATTTGTTATATTCTTTATATACAACATGGGTCGGGTAACTCCAACCGTTCTTATCGACAAGGTCTTGTAGAATATCATTATGCCAGCGATCAGAACGAAGGTCATTCAGTGTGGCATGTCTGCATCTTTCACCGTCAAATTGATTCACACTAGAATAAGGACCATTTGTTATGCTCCAAATTATCATAATATATTCTTACTTGTATAAATTTAGTTTTCCATCTTCATCTTTATATAGCACGTAATGAAGATCAGTGTGATCCAGAATTTTTAATGCATCTTCCCAAGTGTTTAAAATGGGATACCCCTGTACATTAAACGAAGTATTCAATAAAACGCTCTTTTCGATGCTCAACAAATCGTAAAGAAAAGGATTTGATTTTTCAGTAACTGTCTGCAATCGTGCAGTGTTGTCTACGTGAGTAATAGAAGGAAAGGTTTCTCTGTATTCAGGTCTAACATCAACAGTAAATGACATATGTTCTAGGTTGTCAAATGATCGAGACTCAAAAAACTTAGGAGCATCTTCTAGTCTGCACACCGGAGCAAAAGGACGGTACCATTCTCTATTTTTAATTTTAGCATTGATACGATCTCTCATATCCGGAAATGATGGGTCACACAATATAGAACGATTGCCCAATGCTCTCGGACCATTCTCTATTTGCCCTTGTATCAGACCAATAATTTTTCCTGATTTCAAAATATCAGAAACTTCTTCGATGGTGACGGTTTCCGATTCTCTTTTTTCCATTCCTTTGGTTATAAAATTCAACTGAGAAAACCTTCTGGGTGGTCTATTGTCCGGATCATATCCCTTCCACCCTCTTTGCATTGCATACCAGCAAGAAAGACCAAAGGACAATCCTGAGTCTCCGGGATCTGGTGGTATAAAAATGTTATAATCGGTATTTTCTCTAAGATACTGATTGGCAACCACATTTAAAGCACCGCCACCACATAGCACTAGATTGTTATCATGTTCAACAATTTTATCTCTGATATGTTTGCTGGTGAAGTGTTCTAGGGTTGCTTCATTGGTAGCAGTCTGTAAAGCAGAAGCATGCTCTAACTCTTCTTCTGGTGTAAAGATTTGCTTTCTTTGCTTGCCCATTCTGCCATGCATAACTTTACCATCACCCAAAGCTTTATTAGGATGTAAATGATAGTCACCCTGATCGCCGTGTTCACCTATGCACCACTTGTCAAAATCCTCAACGCTAAGGATTAATTTTTTGTAATGCTCAACCAATTTTCTATTGGGATTTTGAACAATAGAACTGAGACCCATCAGTTTACCAGCATAATCTAGGGTATCGATAGTTTCTGCTATCATTCTATGTGGCGTAATATGATGCGGCAAACAAAAACCTACTTGCCGAAAGGGTTGTGCACAACCACAAAACGAATCTTCTCTTTTGCTCTGAAAAAATGCAGTTGGGTCAACTAATGCGGGTTCATAGTATTCTACCAACTGATTGTTTTTGAAACATGATTCCCCATAATAAGTACCGTCTCCCAATCCATCAGTCGAGACTGCAAAAGCATTTTTGAACGGAGAACAGTGGTAAGCACTTAAAGCATGCATAGCGTGATGAGGTATTTCACCTGCGGTTGCCATATATCCAACCGTGGGTTTCTTTATGTCCCACCTTCTTGCATTTATGGACAACCATTTCCTCATCACATGAAATATTACTCCATTACCAAAATATGCTGAACTAGAGTTACTGACTGTGGTCTTAGATACAAAATGATCAGGGAAAGACCAACCATGAAATCCAATTAAATCGTTTAACCATTTATCTACTTGATCATAGGTTTGAGCTTCGGTGAGATGTCGATCCCAAAAAGCATGTTTCTCATTTTTAATTTTTTCAATTTCAACATTACGAGACTCCCCCGTTTCTATGTTGAATTGATTCAATGAGGAATCATGTCCATTATTTAACGACCATACGATTGAACCAACTGTTGGCAATCCACGATTTGCATTTTCCATTTAATCAGTATCCATTGATTTCCAATGCTCATTAACATCTTCACCACACATGGGGCAAAATATCGGAAGTTCGTCTTCTTGACTCACTCTGATATTTATCTTAGAATCACAAGAAGGACAATTTAACGAAAAGTCAAAATCCTCCACTAGACAATCTCGCAATTGCCAGCAGCACATGCTAGTTCTTGTGAACCGATCGTCATATCACTTGCTTCGTATTCTGCAAGATCTCCCCAATTAATATCTTTTGGCATCTGTGATAACATCTCTTTGTACTCGCTTTCATCACAATCTTGATAAGGTGCCTGTTTATATGTATGCTCAGAGAAGGGTAAGAACGACACACCGGACATGTAATCAAAGTTAGCATAAACCCAAGCACCCACTTCCATCCACTCGTTCTCTTTCACAGAGATCGTCACAGATGGTTTGTGTTCACACCAGTGCTTCTGATAGACCAACCACATCTCCAGTTGTTCAATAGCACTCATGTCCTGACGGAACACAGCACCTTTATCTACCTTGACAGGAAACGAGAACACTGATGTGTGCGAAGGGTTCATCTGATCGTCTTCAACAGGGAATCCCTTGTCCACCATGAACATCGTCAATGGGTCTTTCTTGTCGCCACGCACTGTACGAATATAATATGGGTTGTGACGCGCATGGATTCCTGACGCAGCATCAACTAACTGTGACACCGTACCTGATGGTTTGACACAGGTGATAGCAACGCTCTGGTTGATACCGAGTTTCTTTGACATCTCAGCATTGACCTTGACTGCTTCTGCTTTCAGTTCTTCTAGCAACGAGGGTAGATCACCGATCTTACCGTTGGTGTATTTGTTGTCCATGATACCAGTCATAGACACACCGAGCAATCGCTCCTCTTCACAGTTCTTCTTCCATCCTTTGGAGATGTATTTGAAGTTTACCAACGAAGACTGGAACGTGCCTAGAATAGTTGCGAGTCGCACTTTCTCAAGCAACGACTCGCGGGTGTCGCTCGCACGAACCACAACCTCAGAGAGATTACAGAACTCACGCGAGCGAAGAATGATCTCAGAACAAGGGTTGGTGCCAAACTCATGGTCACCCACCTCGCGTCGACCAGACTTCTCTGCCATCATATTGGCAGACTGACGG